>VOFH01003317.1_pt1 | contig 116514 bp, 159 predicted proteins | sample 5384091 | NCBI WGS metagenome assembly VOFH01 (sample SAMN12384727, study PRJNA508395) | human gut metagenome | isolation source: healthy gut G | host: Homo sapiens
GTACAATGAAAACAAAGGCAATGACCGGTGCGTATGTAGCGGTGTGTCCGACTGCCATGTATGATATGGATACGAGAATGAATACGGAAGAGTATGACCGGATTCAGGAGAATGGTTTCAAAAAGTGTAGCCGATACTCCGCTTTCTACTTTCTCTATTGATGTGGACCCTGCTTCTTATAGCAATATGCGTCGTTTATCAATAGAGAATTGCCTCCTGCCGATGCAATCCGTACGGAAGAATTAGTGAATTACTTTTCTTACGACTATCCGAAACCAACGGGCAACGATCCTGTGAAGATAACTGTGGAAGCCGGAACTTGTACTTGGAATACAGCTCATCGGCTTGTTCGTATCGGATTGAAAGCTAAAGAAATTCCGACGGAGCAGTTCGGCGTCCAATCTTGTATTCTTGATTGATATTTCCGGTTCTATGTGGGGGCTAATCGGTTGGATTTGGTAAAGTCATCGCTCAAACTATTGGTGAATAATCTGCGGAATAAAGATAAGGTGGCAATCGTGACTTATGCAGGCAGTGCCGGTGTGAAGCTGGAAGCTACTTCGGGCGGTGATAAACAGAAGATCCGTGAAGCGATAGATGAACTGACCGCAGGCGGATCTACTGCAGGAGGCGCGGGCATTCATTTGGCGTATCAAATAGCTAAAAAGAACTTTATCTCTGATGGCAATAACCGTATCATACTTTGTTCCGATGGTGATTTCAACGTCGGTGTTTCTTCCGCCGAAGGATTGGAAACAATTGATAGAAAAAAGAACGGAAAAGTGGCGTACACCTTACTGTACTAGGCTATGGAATGGGTAACTACAAAAGATAAGAAAATTCAAGTATTGGCTGAAAAAGGAAATGGGAATCATGCCTATATAGATAATTTGCAGGAAGCCAACCGTGTTTTAGTAGGCGAATTTGGTGCTACATTGCATACTGTGGCAAAAAGATGTCAAACTGCAAGTGGAATTTAATCCTTCTCAAGTCCAGGCATATCGTCTGATTGGTTACGAAAGCCGTCTGCTGAAAGACGAAGATTTCAATAATGATGCGAAAGATGCCGGAGATATGGGAGCAGGACATACGGTAACAGCTTTTTATGAAGTGATTCCCGCAGGTGTGAAGAATGAATATGTAGGTAAAGTAGACGACTTGAAATACCAAAAGAAAGAAAAAATGACGCTGAAACCGACCGGATCTGATGAACTCCTTACTGTGAAATTGCGTTACAAAGCTCCGGATAAGGATGTCAGCAGGAAAATGGAACTTCCTTTTGTAGATAACAAAGGAGATAGTGTTTCTTCCGACTTCCGTTTCGCTTCGGCAGTAGCCATGTTCGGACAGTTGCTTCGTGATTCTGACTTTAAAGGAACTGCCGATTATGACAAAGTCATTAAGCTAGCTAAACAGGGGTTGAATAATGATGGAAGAGGATATCGAAGAGAGTTTATCCGACTGGTTGAGGCTGCTAAAGGATTGGAAAAAAGACGAGTAAGAATTAGTATAAGAGAGAGTTTTCAAACTGAGCCGAGAGTAGTAACTTATCTGTGAGGCAATAATAAGAAAACCGCAAATGGCCTGACGACTATTTGCGGTTTTCTTATTGCACGGGAGGGAGGCTCGAACTCCCGACACCCGGTTTTGGAGACCGGTGCTCTACCAACTGAGCTACTCCCGTGTTTGCGGCTGCAAAGGTAGTAGAAACTTCTGAATCTCCAAACATTCGGGTAAATAAGTTTTGAACTATTTTAATTTTTCCCATTCATCGGGCTTGAAACCGACCAATACCAAACTGTCTGTTACTACTAGAGGACGTTTCACCAACTTACCGTTTGTTGCCAGCAGTTCTATTTGTTCCTCTTCGCTCATGCCTGGCAACTTCTCACTCAGTTTCAGCTCTTTATAAACGAGTCCGCTAGTGTTGAAGAATTTCTTTATAGGCAGGCCGCTACGGGGAATCCATGCTTTTAGCTCTTCTACTGTAGGATTTTCTTCTACAATCAACCGGTTTGTATACTCAATGTTATTTTCTGTTAACCACTTTTTGGCTTTTTGGCATGTGCTGCATGCCGGGTACTGCAAAAATAAAGGTATCATACTCATTTCTAATTTATTATTTGATATTTGCTGTTTCACATTTAGGGTAGTAACTGTAAATCCTGATACATGATTCGATAGGCAGCCGCTTTCTTATCCAATGCCAATGGGTATGCTCGCGATGATGAAGGCATACGATACAGCCTTATTGCGCGTTTCTCAAAAACAAACTCCGAATAATCGCCGACTTTCGGTTCTTCTACATCCAATTGTTGCCGGAGTGTGTCAGTAGCTTTCTGACCGGTAGTAACGATGGCCTTACATTCGGGAAGCCGACGAAGCATTGCGGCAATATCGGTGGCTTCCACAACCTCCAGAAACTTATCGGACGCATTGTCTTGTAGTCGGCGAACGGATGAGGCCGTATCGAACAGTGCAATTCCTTTCTCATTTAGAAAGTCTATAATCCGTTCACGGCAAAACGCTTTCCGTGTAGGATTTAGAAAGTAGTCTTTGTCATTAAAAAACAACACACCGAAAATACGCCACATATCATTATTCAGGTTCGGGTAATAAAATCCATGGACCAACGCTTTTTCTGCGGTGGAAAACTTCCCAGCATTAACAGTTTGGCTTTTGCCGGAAGAAATGGTTCTAGTGGATGTTTCTCGATTTCCATCATTATGTATCATTTTAATTTCATGCAAAAATAGTGATAATGTTTATTTCGCTCAAAATCAATGTGAAAAAATGCAATATATAAAATATTTACGTATTTTTGTGGCATAATGAATAGACAGTCTTTTATAATATCATTGAGAGTTCAAGTTGTTGTAAGTTGTTTATTGAGTTCATTCTTCTTTTTAAGCGAGAATGGTTACGCTTCGGAACAAGTTACGTTTATAGAAACCCCTACGGATAATGCGACGGCAACGGTAAGGGGACGTGTTGTCGATACTAACGGCGAGCCGCTTATCGGGGCAACCATTCGTGAGAAAGGAGGAGCGAACGGAACTGTCAGTGATATAGATGGTAGCTTCTTTTTGTCCGTTCCGGATAGCGCTATTCTGCAAGTTTCCTTTATCGGTTATGAGACAGTGGAAGTCAAAGTAACGGGTAGGGCAATGCTTGAAATCTCCCTTCGGGAAAATACTGTCATGCTTGATAATGTAATTGTGACTGCTCTAGGGCTTGAAAAGGATGAATCTACTTTGGCTTATTCGACTCAGAAAATAAAAGGGGAAGAACTGAATCGGGTAAAGGAGATAAATATGATAACAGCCCTTGCCGGAAAAGCTGCAGGAGTGCAGGTCAACAAGAATTCTTCCGGTATGGGTGGTTCTGCCAAAATCACTCTTCGGGGAGTCCGTTCGGTATCCGGAGATAATCAGCCGCTTTATGTAATAGACGGTGTGCCGATGTCCAACACTTCTCCGGAACAGGCTTATTCGGCGATTGGCGGAACGGCAAATGCCGGAAACCGAGATGGAGGAGATGGTATCTCAATCTGAATCCGGAGGATGTAGAAAGTATCAGTATCTTGAAAGGCGCCCCAGCAGCGGCTTTGTATGGAAGTTTGGCTGCCAATGGAGTAATCCTGATCACTACCAAAAAGGAAATTCTACAGGGAAAAGAAGTATCCATTTCTCTACCGGACTTACTTTTGAAAAGGCTTTCAGTTTACCCCAGATGCAAAATAGCTATGGGGTGAGTGATGTGATAGATAGTTGGGGTGAAAAGGAAAGTTTGGAGGTGCATGATAATCTGAATGATTTTTCCGTACCGGACTTACTTCCATGACTTCCTTATCCGTCAGTCACGGAAATGAAAATCTGCAAACTTATTTCTCTTATGCCAATACTACCGGACGAGGCATTATTGAAGGAATAAATTAAAGAAGCATAACATCAATCTGCGTGAAACGGCTGCCATGTTCAACAAACGTCTGAAGTTGGATGGCAATGTCAATGTCATGAAACAAACGGTTGAGAATAAGCCCGTCTCAGGAGGTTTTTATATGAATCCGTTAGTAGGGCTTTACCGTTTTCCGCGTGGCGAAGATCTGTCTTATTATAAGGAGCATTTTGAAACTTATAATGAAGAGCGTAATTTGAATGTGCAGAATTGGCATACGTTTACCGAAGATTTTGAGCAGAATCCATATTGGATAGTGAATCGTATCCAAAGCAAGGAAACACGCACACGTGTCATTCTTGCTCTTTCCGCCACTTTCAAAGTGAATGGTTGGCTGACGATACAAGCACGTGGCAATATGGATTATTGGGCTGACAAATTGCGTCAGAAATTCTATGCTTCTACCGCAACTGCTTTATGCGGAGTGAACGGGCGTTATCTTGAGATGGACTATCAGGAAACGCAGATGTATGGTGACGTGATGGCTATGTTTAAGAAAACATGGGGTGATTTTACTCTGGATGCGGCTATTGGCGGCAGTATCAATGATAAGGTGGTGAACTCAACCCGTTACGACTCGAAGAATGCTTCTTTGAAATACGCCAATGTGTTTAATATTGCCAATATCGTGATGAACAGCTCTGCCAGTATTGATCAGAAGATAGATGCACACCGGCAGTTGCAATCATTTTTCGGTACGGCTCAGATAGGTTATAAGGAAAAGATATTTCTTGATTTGACAGCCCGTAATGACTGGTCGTCCACGTTATCCTATACCAAACATGAGAAATCAGGATTTGCTTATCCGTCCGTCGGTCTTTCCATATTGCTTGATAAATGGCTGAAATTGCCCGAATGGGTTTCTTTTGCAAAGTTACGCGGGGCTTACAGTAAAGTGGGAAATGATATCCTCTGTACATCACAAATTCCACTTCGCACGTCAATGCCGGTGGTGAGGTACAGGCAAATGATGCTGCGCCTTTTAAAGAAATGGAACCGGAAATGACTCATGCTATGGAATTCGGAACGGAATGGAAGTTCTTCCGACACCGTTTGGGAATTAACCTGACTTATTATCGCACAAATACGTATAATCAGTTTTTCAAACTTCCTGCTCTCGCCGGTGATGAGTTTGCTTATCGGTATGTGAACGCTGGAAATATTCAAAACAAGGGATGGGAAATTACGCTGAGTGCTACTCCGGTGTTAACTTCTGACTTCACGTGGAAGACGTCGCTCAACTTTTCTTCCAATAAGAATAAGATTGTGAAGTTGCATGATGACTTGAAGGAGTTCGTTTACGGACCTGCAAGCTTTTCTTCAAGCTATGCTATGAAATTGGTGAAAGGCGGTTCTATCGGGGATATATATGGAAAAGCTTTTTTGTGCGCGATGATCAGGGAAGGATTGTTTATGGGACGGAAGGAGACCATAAAGGGCTGCCGTTGGTGGAAGGAGATGGTAATACGGTGAAAGTAGGAAATGCCAATCCGGTCTTTTTAATGGGATGGAATCATACGTTTTCTTACAAAGGGATTCAGTTTTACTTTTTGCTCGACTGGCGTTATGGCGGTAAAGTCCTTTCGCAAACGCAGGCGGAAATGGATCTTTATGGAGTGTCGGAAATAACTGCAGATGCTCGTGATAAAGGATATGTTGTGCTGGAAGGGGAACGGATAGACAATGTGAAAGGATTTTATAAGAATGTGGTAGGCGGACGTGCCGGAGTGACGGAATATTATATGTATGATGCCACTAATCTGCGTTTGCGTGAAGTGTCGCTGAGTTACAATTTCCCTAAGGAATGGATGCAGAAAACTAAAGTATTGAAGAATGTGCAACTTTCGTTTGTAGCCCGTAATCTGTGTTTCTTGTATAAGGAAGCACCTTTTGACCCGGATCTGGTACTTTCTACAGGAAATGATAATCAAGGTATCGAGGTGTTCGGAATGCCTACTACCCGTAGCCTGGGTTTTACGCTGAAATGTGAGTTTTAAAAGCTGAAAAGGAAAATGAAGAAACGATACATATATTTATATTTGATAGGATGGTGGCTTTTTGCGTAGCATTCACGGGTAACTTCCGCGATTATAATACCGATCTGTCCGGCATTACGAATGAAGATCTGAACATTGACGATAATGGTTATGGAATCCGTCTGGGGATTATCCAACAAGGCATTTATTTTAATTATGATTACGGAAAGGGGAAGAATTGGCCTTTCCAGTTGATACAGAATTTGAATGCGGATATGTTCAGTGGATATATGCATGATGCCAAACCTCTGAACGGTGGTTCCAATAATTCCGATTATAATATGCAGGATGGTTGGAACAGTGCGATGTGGACACATGTGTATTCGTATATTTTTCCACAGATATATCAGTCGGAGAATGCTACCCGTGATACTCATCCAGCCCTGTTCGGTATTACGAAAATATTGAAAGTGGAAGTAATGCATCGGGTAACGGATTACTATGGTCCTATTATTTACAGGCATTTTGCGAATGCGGAAAAGCATTATCAACCTGATACGCAGAAAGAGGTCTATTATGAATTCTTTAATGAACTGGATTCTGCCGTTGTCGCTCTTATCGGTTATATAGAAGAAAAACCGGAATCCAATGGGTTCGCCCGGTTTGACATTCTGCTGGATGGCAAGTATTCCTCTTGGGTGAAGTTTGCCAATTCTTTGCGCTTGCGTTTGGCTATGCGTCTTGCATCAATCGCTCCCGACAAGGCACGTTTGGAAATAGAGAAGATAAAGGAAAATGATTACGGTTTCTTTGAGAGAGGATCGGAAAAAGTTGCGGTTTCTACAAAATCGGGATATATTAATCCGTTGGGAGAACTTAATTTGGTGTGGAATGAAACGTATATGAATGCTTCAATGGAGTCTATACTTACGGGATACGATGATCCTCGACTCAAAGCCTATTTCGTTCCTTGTACGGATGAAAAGTTTAGGGAGAGTATCGTGGCATTCGTCAGGGAACTTGTTTTGCACATAATCATTATGCAGGGCTGTCCCGATTGTCGGTCACACAGGCTACGGACGCACCTCTGATGACGGCTTCTGAAGTCTGGTTTTTACGTGCTGAGGCCGCTTTACGCGGTTGGACAGACGAAAATGAAGAAAACTGCTATCGGAACGGAGTGATGACTTCTTTCGAACAATGGGGTGTCTATGGAGTAGAAGATTACTTGAAGAGCGAACGGATAGCTTCGAATTTTGTAGACACTTATGAAACGGAGAATAATGTGGAAGCTCGTTGTAAGGTATCACCAAAATGGAATCCGTCGGATGATAAGGAGAAAAAGCTGGAGAAGATTATTACCCAAAAGTGGATTGCCATGTTTCCCGAAGGCTGTGAAGCTTGGGCTGAACAACGACGTACGGGATATCCCCGCTTGTTTCCCGTACGTTTCAATCATAGCAGGAACGGATGTATAGATTCGGAGACGATGGTACGCCGACTTCACTTTCCCGGTACTTTGCAAACCGAAGATCCGGAGCAATATTCTGCCCTTGTGAAAGCTTTGGATGGAGAAGATCACGAAGGTACATACCTATGGTGGGACACGGGAAATAATAGTTTGGAATAAAAAATCTGTGTAAGTAATGTGTGTATATGTGCAGGTTTAACTAATTTTGCGCTTTCATTAAAAAACACATTTATTCATGAAACAGATTATTGCTGCTTTTTTCCTTTGTATGTTGCTTTGGCCCGTGTCGGGATTGCGGGCTCAAAACATACAGTTGCATTATGATTTCGGACGTTCCCTGTATGATAAAGATTTAAAAGGTCGTCCTTTGCTGACTTCTACTGTAGAGAAATTCCATCCCGATGCTTGGGGAAGTACCTATTTCTTTGTTGATATGGATTATACTTCCGATGGGGTAGCTTCCGCTTATTGGGAGATTGCCCGTGAGTTGAAATTCTGGAAAGCTCCTTTTTCCGCACATCTCGAATATAACGGTGGTTTGGCAAAAGGATTTTCTTACAATAATGCTTATCTGGCCGGTGCTACCTATACTTATAACAATGCTTCTTTCTCAAAAGGTTTCACTGTGAGCGCCATGTATAAGTACATTCAGAAGCATAAATCACCTAACAATTTCCAATTGACAGGTACTTGGTACATTAATTTTTGCCATAACTTGCTGACTTTCTCCGGGTTTGCCGACTGGTGGCGTGAGGAAACGGATTATGGGAAAACGATCTTCCTTACCGAACTACAGTTTTGGGTAAACCTGAACCGTATTAAAGGAGTAAATAAGAATTTCAACTTAAGTATAGGCTCGGAAGTGGAATTAAGTAATAACTTCGGTAATCGTGATGGCTTTTATGCAATCCCGACACTAGCCCTAAAATGGACATTGAATTAAATGAAAACAGATTTAATCTACGGTGTTGAAGACCGTCCTCCTTTTAAAGATGCGCTGTTTGCCGCTTTGCAACATCTGTTGGCTATCTTTGTTGCCATCATTACACCGCCACTTATCATTGCGAGTGCTTTGAAACTGGATGTGGAGAAGACGAGTTTTCTGGTCTCTATGTCTCTCTTTGCTTCAGGAGTATCAACTTTCATTCAATGTCGCCGTTTCGGAACGATAGGAGCGGGGCTGCTCTGTATTCAGGGAACCAGTTTCTCTTTTATAGGGCCTATCATTGCCACAGGGCTTGTCGGTGGATTACCTCTAATTTTCGGTTCCTGTATGGTTGCCGCGCCCATCGAGATGATTGTCAGCCGTACTTTTAAGTACTTGCGTCATATCATCACTCCGTTAGTATCCGGTATTGTTGTGCTACTTATCGGATTGAGCCTGATAAAAGTCGGGATCGTGTCTTGCGGAGGCGGATATTCTGCTATGGATAACGGAACCTTTGCAACTTGGGAAAATCTATCTATTGCTGCACTGGTGCTTTTAAGTGTATTGTTTTTCAATCGTTGCGGAAATAAATACCTGCGCATGAGTTCCATTGTTCTTGGGCTTTGTCTTGGTTATGGTTTGGCTTTTGTCTTAGGGAAAGTTGATATGAGCTCTCTGAATGTAGGAATGCTGATGAGTTTCAATATTCCTCAACCTTTTAAATATGGCGTTGACTTCAACGTTTCTTCTTTTATAGCTATTGGGCTGGTTTACTTGATTACGGCTATTGAAGCGACGGGCGACGTGACTGCCAATTCTATGATATCCGGTCTTCCGATTGAAGGTGATTCTTATCTGAAACGAGTTTCAGGTGGAGTAATGGCAGACGGATTCAACTCTTTCCTTGCCGGAGTTTTTAACTCCTTCCCAAACTCTATTTTTGCGCAGAACAACGGCATTATTCAACTGACTGGAGTAGCCAGTCGCTATGTGGGTTATTATATTGCTGCAATGCTTGTACTTTTGGGCTTGTTCCCTATTGTAGGGGCTGTTTTTCACTAATGCCCGATCCTGTACTGGGTGGCGCAACCTTGCTGATGTTCGGTACGGTAGCCGCCGCAGGTATCCGCATTGTCTCTTCTCAGGAAATCGGTCGTAAAGAAACGTTGGTATTAGCGGTCAGCCTTTCTCTTGGCTTGGGAGTAGAATTAATGCCGGACGTACTGCAACAAGCCCCCGAAGCGATTCGAAGTATCTTTTCATCGGGAATCACTACCGGAGGTCTGACTGCAATTATTGCCAATATAGTAATACGTGTAAAAGAAGAGAAAGATTAATCTTCAATACTCAGATTACTCATTTTGTCAGTTATATGGAAGGGGAAATCCGGATATTCGTAGAGACTGAAACGGGTTTCGGTTTCCCCTTTGGTGTAGTTCCAGATGGAAGCATAGTCTTCCGTGTCTTCTCCCATTTTAGCCAATTGGCGCAGATAAGCGGCCAACGATTTGTTCTCTACAATATAAATTTGTCCCATCCGGTCAATAATCGGACTGTGGCGGCGCGTTCCGTCATGTTCAAAACATAGGATGCGTTTCCCTTCTTCTGTAAGTCCCACTAATTGGAAAGTCATACTTTTGCCGATGGCTGGTAAATTCAGTACACTGCGATCTGTAGCAAGGAAAGGTAAGTGATGTTTTCTCATGAACCGCCTTAACTGTTTGGCAACCTCTTCTTTTTCTTTCATATCTTTTTCTGCTCCCGTCTTCGTTTCCAATATCTTATATAATTCTTCTGCCTGTTCCGGTGTCATTCTGCCATATATTTTTCCTCCTGCTGTTCCTGCATTGAACGGCTGTTGGGTGCGAACACCGCATAATTTTCATTAAAGCCCTTCACGGAAAAAGTATAGTAACACATCACTCCCAATGAATTAAGCACTTGTCGGAGCCGTGTTGTATGTCCTCGTCGCGAAGCTGCCACTGTGTACACCAATTGGTTCGTGATGATCCATCCAGCGGAAAGTATCTTCCGAATAGCCTCTTTAGCTTCCGGAGTCACCTCCAATGGGGTCTGGGAATGGGTCTGGATAATAAACTGTTTCACACCGGCTGCCGAAGCCTTTTCTTTGAATTCCCGCAATATCTCCACTAACTCGTCATTAATGCGCATCGGTAAATAGGCTGGTAAACGGGAACCTAACCTTACCCGTTGCAGTTCTGCATATTTTTCACCCTCCGGACGGTCAAGGTTCGCTTTCTGTTTGCGCACGGCCATTCGATATACTGCATCCAGAATGTGTTGAAGTGTCTTATTCTGACTCATCAGCGCATCTCCTCCGGTGATAAGAATATCCCGCAATTGCGTATCTTCTTCAAAATAAGTCATCAAGCGTCGTAATTTGCGTTCCCATGACTCTTTCGGTCGTAACGTTTCAAACTCAAAATTCAACCGTTCGCTCTGAAAATCATACATCCGTTGACAAGAAGCGCAAAGTCCTCCGCACGCTCTTCCCATCGTATCAGGAATAAGAATAGCAACCTCCGGATAACGTCGATGAATATTATGTCCATCCGGTAATAGCCATCCCGCTGCATTCGGTTTTTCCGCCTCTACAATATCTTCTTTCTCCCATGCGCGGATATTTCCATAAGTTTCTACCAGTCGTGGCGAGTAAAGAATATAGCTCCGGATCGCTTCATCGTTATATCCATATCCCGTAACATTGAGTAATGACAGGTAATAAGGAGTGGCAAAAAACGGCATCCTTTTCTTTCGGGCACGATGAAGCAAATACATTGTTTCTGACGAAAGTGAGTTTCCTAGAAAACGGTTCAACTCTCCCGGACTCTTAACAGCCATTGCCAAATGAAAGCGAAAGTCATTCCACCATTCACTCACCAGTCTGTATTTCTCTTCATAACTCATCCCTTCTTCAAAATGAAAACGTGCCGAAGGTTTCGACTTTCTGTTTTCAATCTTTTGAATCAGTAAATGCAACATCCGCTCCTTATTCTCATCCCGCACTTCCCGTACCTCTTCATCTAATCCTGTTTCCCAACGGTCATTCCGGTTTTTGATACGTTGCGGAGACGGTAAAGGTATTACATCCCCTTTCAATCGTTTGAACATTTGAAAGAGTTCTATGAATAAGTCTGTCGGTAATTCCATGTTTTCTAATGTTCCCGTCAGAAATTCATAAAGCAACCGTATTGTCTGTATTGACATATCCTGTCCCGTAGACAGTTCATGGACATCCTGTCCATCATAATGGAGTAAAAGTCGAATTTGCTCCCTAGCCTCTTTCGCAGTCTTATTCTCCATTCTGCAAGTCTCCAGAAATCGTTGCATTTTTAGCTTAAACTCCTCAACAGAAGAGCTTTTATCAGCCATCTCCACCACTTCCGGAATTTCTTGATTATAGATTTGTTTCAATTGTGAAAAAGTAAGTGTAAGCATTTTCTTTTGTTTCATAAGCAATCTCTCTATTTAATGGTATATAAAGATACGAAAAAAGCGGAAGTTTCATACCTCCGCTTTTTCTATCGTGCTAATCTTTACGATTTTCTAACATTTTAGAGCAACTTATTTTTTCGTTTCCGTGTCATCATTCTTGCGTTTCGGCTCTTTTTTTGCCAATAAGACAATATTATACACATAATCCGTCATCCACTGTTCCGAGTATCCCAGACGTTCCTTGTATTGACGTACAGCCGCTGCAGTCTTGTGCACATCATCAGCTTTCCATACAGTCTTTGTGCAAACATCGTGGACCGTTTTCTGAGTCATGCCATAAAGTGCTTTCTTAAAGATAGACGGCATACGGAACTTCCATTGCATCAGATTTCCCATCAGCATCATCAAGTCGTTAGAGAATCCTTGATACATAAACAGATAAGATTGAATATCATTCTGAGTACGGCAGTTGCGTTTTACGGAAGAATCGATTTCTTTAAAGAAACTCTCATTCAATCCATAGTCCTGCATCAACATTTTGCGCGAAGCTGACTTTTCGGCCAATCCTAACTTGCCGTTTTGCGTAGGTATCTTGAATAAACGTTTGAAGTTGGCTACATCCGGCAGGAAGCGGATATTTGTGATACCAAGGTTAGTGGCGATAACTGACTGGAAATAGACCCGGGTCAGAGAAATGAAATCTTCTACATTGCCGACTTTTGTTTCATCGGATTTTTTCTTGAATAAACCAAATAAGCCCATTGTTGTATTTACAATTTTATTATTTACAATTTACTAATTGAACGTGTGTGATTGCTTTGTTGCATACCAACCAAGCTGATATTTCGTGTGCAAAGGTACAAAAAACAGTTGGGTTTCACCAACATTCCAAGTCCTTTTCAATATCCGGCATTGTCTCTTTTCTGAAAACAGGATTCTGAATGCCGACTTTCTTCTGCGATGAGCCGAAAAGTACCATTATTGTTTAGCATAAAGTCTCTAATGTAATTGCGATCATTCACTTTTCATCCGGAAGTAGAATTTATGATTTTCGAATACAGGTTCTGCAATACCATAACGAACGAATTTGGCAAGCAGATGTTCGGCGGCACGGCGTGAGATTCCTGTCTGACGACAATAACGGTTGAGTGATAGTAGAGTACCGTGTTCCAGTTGATCGAGCAAAAGCTGTTCACGTTCAGTGTAACGGATTAGTTCGCCACGGGGATTGTTGCTCTGTTGCCACACGCGGAGATGTATAGGTGTCGCCAATATGTTTTCGTCCTTGATACGGAGATAGGCGAGCGGTTTTCCGGTTTCGTCTTTGGCATACACCGGTTTGTGAAGGGTTTCTTCGATAGTGACTACCAATACCTGTCGTCCTTCTACTATGTATGTTTGCATTGTATATTCCACTTCGGATACACAATAAAGTTTGCGGCCGCCTCAATCATATATTTTTCCTCTTCGGAACGTACGCCTGCTATTTTTCCATTGTCTTTCACGCCAATAAGCAATCTTCCTCCGTCGGTGTTGGCAAAAGCGGACAAGGTTTTGGCTATCTTGCGTGCATCGGAAATTTCAAATTTGAAGTCCTGTTGTTGATGCTCTCCTTCAGCAATCAAAGTATGTATATAATCGGTATCTGTAAGTGGTTTCATGGCTACAAAGGTAGGTAAAATGGCGAAAAGACCTTTTTTTGCATTATTTTCAAAGAATATTTCAAAAAAAAGATTGTTTTTATGCGTTTATTTCGGGAAACAGTGTATTTTTGCGACACATTATTAACGAAAAAAATAAAAGGATTATGAAAGAATTGGTAGAAAAAGTAGCAGCTCTGTATGCTGACTTCTCAAAAGATGCAAACGCTCAGTTGGAAAACGGTAACAAGGCAGCAGGAACTCGCGCTCGTAAGGCTTCTTTGGAAATCGAAAAAGCTATGAAGGAATTCCGCAAAGCATCTTTGGAAGCTTCTAAGAAGTAAGATTAGAAACTACTAAGATATCAGAAGAAATGAGAGGGTATATTATCATGATATATCATCTTTGTTTTAATGCGGAATTTTTATTTTTTAACGGCTTCTTTTTTGCAACTTATGTACTGAAAACCGGGCTTGTGAAAGTCTGTTTTTGTATTCTTAATATTAATCGTATATTTGCGAAAAGAATCAAGATCGGGAATGATGAACGAAAACGTCTTAGCTAAACTGAAGATACTGGCAGAGTCGGCAAAGTATGACGTTTCTTGCTCCTCCAGTGGTACGGTGCGTTCCAATAAGCCGGGAACGCTGGGAAACACTGTGGGAGGATGGGGGATATGTCACAGTTTTGCCGAGGACGGTCGATGTATCTCGCTATTGAAAGTCATGCTTACCAATTATTGCATTTACGATTGTGCCTATTGCGTCAACCGTCGTAGCAACGATCTTCCCCGCGCTACCTTTTCCGTTTCGGAATTGGTGGAGCTGACGATGGAATTCTACCGTCGTAACTATATCGAAGGGCTGTTTCTTAGCTCCGGAGTGGTCCGTAATCCGGACTATACAATGGAGAGACTTGTGCGTGTAGCCAAAGATTTGCGGCAAGTGTACCGTTTTAACGGTTATATCCATCTCAAGAGTATTCCCGGAGCCAGTCGCGAATTAGTGAATGAAGCCGGATTGTATGCCGATCGTCTTAGCGTCAACGTCGAAATTCCCAAAGAAGAAAATTTGAAACTGCTTGCACCGGAAAAAGACCATAAAAGCGTATTTGCTCCGATGAAATACATTCAACAAGGCGTGTTGGAGAGTAAAGAAGAACGGCAGAAGTTTCGCCACGCACCGCGTTTCGCACCTGCGGGACAAAGTACCCAGGTGATTGTGGGAGCTACCTCCGAATCGGATAAAGATATTCTTTTTCTTTCGTCGGCACTTTATGGGCGCCCCACCATGAAACGTGTCTATTACTCGGGCTACGTTTCCGTGAATCCGTATGATAAGCGCCTTCCGGCATTGAAACAGCCGCCTCTGGTACGTGAAAACCGGCTCTATCAGGCTGACTGGTTATTGCGTTTTTATCAATTCAAGGTAGATGAAATTGTGGATGATTCCTATCCGGATCTCGATCTCGAAATAGACCCGAAACTTTCGTGGGCTTTGCGCCATCCCGAACAGTTTCCTGTCGACATCAATAAGGCAGACTACGAAATGTTGCTCCGTGTGCCGGGAGTAGGGGTGAAGTCGGCGAAACTGATTGTTGCTTCCCGTCGTTTTTCGCGGCTGGGATTTTACGAACTGAAGAAGATAGGAGTGGTGATGAAGAAAGCGCAATATTTCATCACTTGCAAAGAACTGCCTCTCCAGATGCAGACAGTGAACGAACTTTCTCCGCAACGGGTGCGCAGCTTATTGTTGCCGAAACCGAAAAAGAAAGTGGATGAACGCCAGTTGTTGCTTGATTTTGGCGAATAGTAAATATGCTTGGTGTTTTTTATGAATGTTTATATTTACGATAAAACTTTTGATGGGCTGCTGACGGCTGTGTTCGACGCCTATTTCCGCAAGACTTTCCCCGATGCTTTGTTGTCGGAAGGAGATGCTTTGCCTTTATTTTGTGATGAGCTGCATACGGTAGTGACCGATGAAGAAAAGGCCGGGCGTGTGTGGCGGGGATTGCAGAAGAAAGTTTCCTCTTCTGCTTTGGGTTGCCTCACGCAAAGTTGGCTGTCGGAACTTCCGGAAATAGGAATACTTATTTTTCGATATATCCGTAAAGCAATCGATGCACCCCGCTCTATTGAAACCAATTTTGGTGATCCGGACGTTTTGCAATTAGCGCAAATATGGAAGAAGGTGGATGGCGAACGCGTACACCTGATGCAATTTGTCCGTTTCCAGAAAGCTGCTGACGGTACATTCTTTGCCGCTTTCGAACCGCAGTATAATGCGCTCCCGCTGACCGTTCACCATTTCAAAGACCGTTTTGCCGATCAGAAGTGGATTATTTACGACATGAAACGCCGTTACGGATTTTATTATGATTTGCAGAAGGTGACAACTATCTCGTTTGATGATGACAGCCGTGAATCCCATTTGATTACGGGAATGCTGGACGAAAGTCTGATGGACAAGGATGAGAAGCTTTTCCAACAACTTTGGAAGACATATTTCAAGGCCATTTGTATCAAAGAACGCATGAATCCGAGGAAGCACAGGCAGGATATGCCTGTACGTTATTGGAAGTATCTGACATTTTGGGAGGAGCGTTTTCTTTATAAAAGCTGACTAAATTCGCTGCACCGTTACATCCGGAAATTCCTGTATCAGCGAAATTTTTCATGGGATCGTAACCTGATAATATTCTGCTTCGCCCTGTTTGTTTCCATGTATGTCTTTTTTCGTAACAATGAGACTACCATCTTCTGTATAAAATTTCATTGTTTCCATACGCTTTTTTTTTTGAATTAAAATATGCTTTTCTAATATCTTCGGCTTTCGCTATTTCCTTCTGGTATATAGCTTTGTACGTATCTTTCTACCGACGGGGATTCCGCGGATGCCGTTTTATGTCTTTCTTTTTGCCTGTTTCGTAGAAGTGTTGCAATACTTCCAGCTGGTGGAAACATTGGGCATTACGAACCGCGTAGCCCGAATTGTGCTGGGTTCTACGTTCGATTGGGGAGATATTGCCTGCTATGCTGTGGGATGCGTTTTCATTGTCTTATTCGAGCGTTTCGTCCGGCGTAGATCATAGGGATTTATTTCTCTTCCGCTTTGGTTTCGGATGGGGCCAGGCTGTGGCCGCAATATTTGCAAAACTCTGCATTATCTTCGTGTCCAGAGCGATGGCAGTTGGGACATTCTTTGTCTCTCCTGCGTTTATACTCTTTCATCATGGAGGCAGATACGATACCTGTGGGTACGGCAATAATCGTGTAACCGATGAGCATGACGCAGGCGGAAAGGAATTTTCCGAGGCCGGTGGCGGGAGTAATATTTCCATAACCTACGGTAGTCATGGTGACGATAGCCCAATAGATGCTGTTCGGGATATTGTTGAACTGGGAGTTGGGCTGCGTTCCTTCAATCATATACATTAGCGTTCCGATGGAAGTCACCAGAATGACGACAAACAGGAAGAACACTGCAATCTTCTTACTACTTTCACGCAAGGCAGTGAGCAGCCGTTCCCCCTCATTCAGAAAGTTGAAAAGCTTGAAGACGCGGAACACACGTATCAGGCGGAAGGCACGGATGATGAGTAGATAGCGGGCGCCCGGAAAGAGCAGACCGATGTAAAGAGGCAACGTGGCCAGTAAGTCTACGATACCGAAAAAGCTGAATATGTATTTCCGGGGACGGGGTGAACAGTAGATCCTCGTCAGGTATTCGAAAGTAAAGAAGCCGGTGAAAAGGAATTCCATAATGACGAACGGAGTCGTCAGATAGGTGGGAAGTCCTTTCAGGCTTTCGATGATGACGAGCAATACGCTGACCAGAATACAGGCGATAAGAATCACGTCGAACAATTTCCCGGCAGGGGTGTCCGATTCGAAGATGATGACGTATAACTTTCGTTTCAGTTTCTCGTCATGCAAAAAACGATGGATTCTTTCTTTCAGTTTCATATCAATAGTGCTTGGCCGGAATTAAAGAAAAAGCCTTTTTAGTCGATGACCCACTGTTTATTGTAGGCAACGGTCTTTTGCGGGTTGTAATACATTCCCTCTTGTGTAGGAATATAGAGAATGTATGTCTTTCCGGTCTTGTTCTTCAATGAAGTGTCGCGCAGCCAGGGGTTGGCATCACGGAGTTGGGCATAGGTGATTCCCTGTGATTTTGCGTAGTCGTTCAGATTGTCGATAGAAGTGTTGACGGTTACCTCTTTATAAGGAATAGGCGGATACAGATGTTCCCGTTTCAAGAGGAATCCGTAACGTTGCGGGTTATTGAATATCTCTTTGGCTGCCAGCAAGCGGAACATGTAGCGGGAAGTTTCCTCTACCAGCCATAAGTCCATGGCATGACTTGCCAACTGCTTTTCAAGTTGGGAGGAGATGCGTCCCTGTCCGGCGTTATAGGCGGCGGAGACAGCCATCCAGTCGCCATATTTGGCATACGCTTGTTTGAAGTATTTGCAGGCGGCAACGGTTGCTTTTTCAATATGGTAGCGTTCGTCTACGTTATCGTTCACTTCCAGCCCGAATTCCCGTCCGGTGGCAGGCATAAATTGCCATAGACCTGCTGCTCCTGCCGGAGAGCGTGCGATGTTATTCAGATTGCTCTCGATGACCATCAGGTATTTGAAGTCATCAGGAATACCGTTTGCTTTCAGTATCGGTTCGATGATGGGGAAGTAACGGTTGGCACGCTTGATTAATAACATGGTGGTGGAGTGCATATAGGTGAAGGCCATCATCTCGCGGTCCATCCGTTCGCGGCGGTCATAGCGCCGGAGGTCAATCGTTTCCCCGTCGAAGGTGACCTGTGCGGGAACAGTAGGCGGAGTGACACAATAAGGCACTTCCGATTTGGCGGAATGTTGTTCGTTCACTTGGCTGCTGCCTGTCAATATTGGGATGGAAGCACCGATACAAAATACTAATATAAGTGTAAGAATATAGTTGATTTTCATTTGTCTTTTCATTTTATAACCTTTTTGGATGCTTCAATGTTTACGTCTATCTTGCAAAGATAACCTCATTTTGCTTTTTTCAAAGAACTTTTCTTGCATTTTATACGTTTTTCTAATAGAGTTAAAATAAACAACGAATCAAGATGAATATAGCAATGACCGGAGCTACCGGATATATAGGTAAACATCTTTCTAATTATCTTACAGAAAAGGGCGGACATCGGATCATTCCTCTAGGAAGGTCGATGTTTCGCGAAGGTATGTCCGGTTATTTGATTCAGACACTGACCCATTGTGATGTTGTCATCAATCTGGCAGGTGCACCTATCAATAAACGTTGGACACCGGAATATAAACAGGAGCTTTTCAACAGTCGTATTGTTGTAACCAATCGTATTATCCGCGCTTTGAACGCAGTCAAAACGAAACCGAAACTGATGATTTCGGCTTCTGCTGTAGGTTATTATCCTTCGGAAGCGGAGGTGGACGAATATACCCGTACCCGTGGAGAAGGTTTTCTGTCCGATCTTTGCTATGCGTGGGAAAAGGAAGCGAAACACTGTCCCGAACCTACAAGGCTCGTTATTACACGCTTCGGTGCAGTGCTTTCTCCGGACGGGGGAGCGATGCAGCAGATGCTTCGCCCTTTGCAAGCTACCAAGATAGCCACCGCCATCGGTCCCGGTACACAGGTTTTTCCGTGGATATCGATACGGGATCTTTGCCGTGCAATGGAGTTCTTTATCACTCACGAAGAGACACATGGGGTATATAATCTGGTTGCTCCGCAGCAAATCTCGCAATATGCTTTCACCCGTGCGATGGGAAAGGCTTATCGGGCATGGACAACGATGGTAGCTCCGCAACGAATTTTCCGTATCTTATATGGTGAAGCGGCATCTTTCCTGACTGCTGGCCAGAGAGTCCGCCCAACGCGTCTGACGGAGGCGGGATTTCATTTCTCCATTCCCAATGTCGGACGTCTTTTCAGAGGTACGGACCATAGTACGGTTACCTCTCTCGACCTGCACCGGTATATGGGACTTTGGTATGAAATAGCCCGCTACGAGAATCGCTTTGAATACGGACTTGTAGACGTCACGGCTACTTACACGCTTCGTCCCGACGGCATGATTCGTGTGGAGAACCGGGGATGCAAACGTAATTCTCCTTACGACATCTGCAAGACTGCCAACGGACACGCCAAAATACCCGATCCCACACAGCCGGGCAAACTGAAAGTGTCTTTCTTCCTTAGTTTCTATTCTGATTATTATGTCTTGGAACTGGATGAAGAGAATTACAATTATGCCCTGGTAGGCAGCAGTACTGATAAATATCTCTGGATACTAAGCCGTACACCCCAACTGCCGGAAGAAATCAAGAAGAAACTCGTCACCGCTGCCGAGCGTCGTGGATACGATACGAGCCAGTTGAAGTGGATCGAGCAACTCTGATCGCAGGCATATACATATATCAGTTTATGCAATCCGCACCTAATAAATAATATAAGATTGTTTAGCGAAAGTATTTAACGGACGATAAACCAACTTTAAAACAACAGAAATTATGGATTACGAAATTATTCATCAACCCGAACAAAAATTGTTCAAGACAGAAGTAGACGGTCGCACCGCCTTTGTACAATATCGCCTGATAGGTGATTCTCTTGATATTATCCACACAATTGTGCCACAACCCATTGAAGGGCGGGGGATTGCCGCTGCTTTGGTAAAAGCTGCTTACGCCTATGCATTAGCTAACGGGATGAAGCCGAAAGCAACGTGCTCTTATGCAGTGAAGTGGTTGGAAAGACACCCGGAAATAAATGGTTAAATACTCGCTTTTGATTCGTCGGAAAAGGAAATAATATTATCTTTGTAATTGGAAATCAATGAAGAAAAATAGTGTTATGATAAAAGAAGGTGAAAAGGTAAAAGTGGATCCTAGATTAACGGGACTCGATGAATGGATAGAGGGTACAGTAATTGATATTGAACATAATCCGTTCAAAGGCTTAGTTATAGCGATTCGTGATAAATTTAACCGTATTTTCTTTGGTGAGCAGAAATATTTTATTCCTGTAAATGAGGATAATGTATGTATGCAATAGCCTTTGATATGGTCATTACAGACCTACGTGCCAATTATGGAGAGCCTTATAACAATGCCTATTTTGAAATAAATAAAGTGTTGCGTCAGTATGAGTTTTATAATACGCAGGGTAGTGTATATCTAACAGAGAAAACTGATATGGCAAATCTTTTTCGTGCAATTGACGCATTGAAACGTATTCCTTGGTTTCAGGCGTCAGTTCGTGATCTTCGTGCGTTTCGTGTAGAAGACTGGTCGAACTTTACGGATTTTATAAAAGAAAATAAGTAGATAAGCTTTCAGGTCTGAATATGTATTCATGCCTGAAAGCTCCTTTTATTTCTCAATTACTGTTTCCACCTCTTCAACTGTGGAAAGTACTCTTTCATCGTTTTCCGTGCTTCCTCCACTGTGTATTTCACTTCCGAGTCTTTATTGAACTCATCCAGATAATTCAGATTAAGCTCGATCATCTCGTCCATGGTACACTCTTTCGTGAAATGTCCGTCCGCATAGCAATAGTGGCAATAATCTTCGTTCTTGCTACCGTCCGTTTCTTTTCCAAAAGTTGAGTCGTCTATCGGCATACCGCAACTTTGACAAAATTTTTGTTCCATCTTTTTTTGTTAGATTATAAGTTTATGTTACAAGACAAATGTAAGTAGAAATATTGGAAAAGAAGTAATCCGGTCTTGCTATTTATTCATTTATTTCTTTCCTGGTTTGCTTTTGGTGTTAATTGGTTTTCACGGGCAGCCGTTTCCACATCCAACGGGGAATCATTTTCCAGAAAAAGACCAGTATCCGGTAGCGCCAGTCGATCACTACTATCCGTTGTTTCCGCTCCAGTGACCAGGCGATGTGACGTCCCACTTTCGCTGCATCCATTAATAGCGGATAATGTTTCCCGTCGTTGAGCAAGTCGGTGGCAACAAATCCGGGACGGATATCAGTAAAACGGATATTCAGTTTTTGTAAATATGAAAGTTGTTCGAGAGCATCTATGTAAGTGTTCTGGAAGCGTTTGGTGGCGGAATAGGCAGGAGCAACTCCGAGCCCTTTCGTTCCGGCAATGGAGCTGATAACGGCCAGATGTCCGCCTCCGTTTTTCTTGAAGTACGTGAAAGCGGTATCCACCATGCGGATAAATCCCTCTACATTCGTGTATGCTGTGTTCAGCTCCACCTCCATGTTCAGGTCCATGTTCTGGAAACCGATGCCGGAACTAAGAAGAAACAAATCCATGCCGCCTAGTTTGTCGATGAGCAGATTCAGCTTTTCGCTTGCATCCTCTTGGGTTACGTCTAATGCTTGGATTTGAATTTGATCCGGTGCTGCCCGTTGCAGGTTTTCGAGAGAAGATTGCCGTCTGCCGGCTACTCCTATTTTCCAGCCTTCCAGTAACAGGCATTTTGCAACTTCTTGTCCGATACCGGAGGTGGCCCCTATGATAATGGCTTTTTTCATTACTGATTTTTTTTAGTAAGTTATAGGTTCAATAAATGTCGTATGGTTTGCCAGGGTGCATAGAACAACATTCTCGGTCCGGAAAAACGCATTACCTGTCGCATTCGTTCGCGCAGGACAGGCTTGTAGCAATGTACCGTGCACTCTTTGCATGCACCCTTTTTCTCTCCAAACGGACAACGGTCGAGACGGGCATGCGCATAGCGAAGCAACTCTTCACAGTCGGTACAAAGAGTCTTGTTTTTTTTCTTTTTTCCGGCAATAGAGGCGGATCATCAACTCTACCGTTTTCTTTTCGTGTGCGATGCGTGATACCTTCATCTCTTTCTTTTTTACACTTTGGATTGACAAAGATAGCGAAGATTATGCAGAAATGCAGGCGTATTCTGTTAAAATACACCTTCTTCTTTTTTCTATTTTGAAAAGCACCCTTTCATTTTGGTAGGGTATTTAGAGATTACTTTTTCAAAATGAAAAAAATATTGCATTGATTACAAACTAATTATCAGAATCCTTTTCATTTTGGCATACTCTTGGCTATGAGGGGAACATACAAAATAATTCATGAGTTATGGAAGAGTACATTTCAGATAACAGTCTGTATATTCGGAGTAAGAATAATAGCATGATTAACCGGAAGATGATAGGGCGCGTGTTGGGTATGTTGCTATTTATCGAATTGGGGATGTTCTTACTTTGTGCCGGAGTGTCGGCTGGTTACGGGGAAAGTGATTATAAATACTTTCTTTACACCTGTATCATCAATGCTGTGGTAGGCGGATTGTTACTGCTCTACGGACGGGGAGCGGAGAATAAGATGAGCCGGAGAGACGGATATTGTGTGGTCACTCTTTCATGGGTGTTTTTTACCTTTTTCGGCATGCTTCCTTTTTATTTTAGCGGAAGCATTGATACGATAACCAATGCCTTTTTCGAAACCATGTCCGGGTTTACCACTACAGGAGCTACTATTCTCGATGATATTGAATCCCTTTCCCACGGTATGCTTTTCTGGCGAAGCCTGACGCAGTGGATCGGTGGTTTGGGGATTGTGTTTTTCACGATTGCCATTCTTCCTATCTTTACCACGGGAGGAGTGCAACTCTTCTCTGCTGAATCTACGGGAGTGACGCACGACCGTACCCATCCGAAAATCAATGTCATGGCCAAGTGGTTGTGGACAATTTATCTGGTATTGACAGTTTCGGAAACTGTCTTATTGATGTTTGGGGGCATGAGCTTGTTTGATGCCATTTGCCAGTCGTTTGCCACTACTGCTACGGGCGGATATTCTACCAAGCAGAACAGTATATCTTACTGGAATTCTCCGTATATAGAATATGTGGTGGCTATCTTTATGATTGTTTCCAGTATCAACTTCTCTTTGTTTCTGATGTGTTTGAAAGGAAAAGTCGGTCGTTTATTCAAAGATGAAGAGCTGCACTGGTTTCTGGCGTCAGTGGGTATCTTGACTTTTCTTATCACGTTGGCGCTCGTCTTTCAAAATCATTATGACTGGGAACTGGCTTTCCGGAAAGCATTGTTCCAGGTGGTCTACGGTGCATACTTCCTGCGGTTTTGCTACGGATGATTATAATATGTGGCCTCCTTTCACGTGGTTACTGTTGTTTATTGCGATGCTTTCGGGAGGGTGTACGGGTTCTACCAGTGGAGGTATCAAGAATATGCGGTTGCTGATTGTGGCGCGTGCCATCCGGAATGAGTTCAAACATCTGCTCCACCCGAATGCCGTGCTTCCCGTACGTATCAATAAGCAGACGGTGTCTTCTTCTATCGTAACTACCGTATTGATTTTCTTTGCTTTTTATCTGGTTCTGATCCTGATTGGGTGGACGGCTCTTTTGTTTTTGGGAGTTGGCTTTTCCGAGTCCGTCAGTACGGTTATTTCGAGTCTAGGCAATGTCGGTCCGGGATTGGGAACTTGCGGGCCTGCATATTCGTGGAATTCTTTACCTGATCTGGCAAAGTGGATACTTTCTTTTCTGATGCTGGTGGGACGTCTGGAATTGTTTAGTGTACTCCTGTTGTTTTATCCGGGATTCTGGAAGAATAGATAAACTGTAAATCATGAACGGGCTTCTGAAACATCGTTGGAAGAGTTTGTGGTTGACGGAAACAATCTGTATCTTTGCAGCATGAAAAAGTTATTATGTCCGCAATGCAAGATTGCAGCCATGTATGTGAAGAATGAACAGGGGGAAAGGCTGCTGGTTTATGTGCTCGAAAATGGTGAAGTCGTTCCCAAATATCCGGAAGATTCGATGGAGGGGTTCGATTTGACAGAAGTCTTCTGCCTGGGATGCTCGTGGCATGGTTCACCTAAGCGGTTGGTGAAACGATAGACCGGGAGACTCATGCTCTCATACTGATTTTTTTGATTTATGTCAACTAAAAGAGGAACGCAAATCAAGAACTAATTCATTGAATTTTCCGTATCTTTGCATCCGATTTTAGAACATAGACGTATGGCAACTTCTAAAGAAATGACGGCAGGGCCGGCATTACCTCTCATTTTAAAGTTTACGCTGCCGCTTTTACTCGGCAATCTGTTGCAACAAACGTATTCGCTTGTTGATGCTGCAATTGTAGGAAAGTTCTTAGGAATTAACGCGTTAGCTTCTGTTGGAGCTAGCACGTCAGTGGTATTTCTTATTCTCGGGTTCTGCAATGGATGTTGCGGAGGGTTCGGAATACCCGTTGCGCAGAAGTTTGGGGCGCGGGATTACAGTACGATGCGCAGTTATGTGGCCGTCAGTCTGAAACTGGCTGCGGGAATGTCGGTGGTAATTGCACTTCTCACCTGTATTTTATGTGAGGATATTCTTCGGATCATGCGTACACCGGAGAATATTTTTGAAGGGGCGTATGCTTATTTGCTTGTCACGTTTATTGGTGTGCCGTGTACTTTCTTCTATAATCTTCTTTCGAGCATTATCCGTGCGTTGGGAGACAGTAAGACGCCTTTTTGGTTTCTGCTGTTTGCGGCTGTTCTGAATATCATTCTTGATTTGTTCTGTATTTTGGTACTTGGCTGGGGAGTGGCGGGAGCTGCTATTGCTACTGTCTTTTCGCAAGGATTGTCGGCTGTTCTCTGCTACATTTATATGTACCGGAAGTTTGAAATATTGCAGGGTACTCCGAAAGAACGCCGGTTCCAGTCGAAACTGGCTAAGACGCTGCTTTACATTGGTGTGCCTATGGGATTGCAGTTTTCTATTACTGCTATCGGCAGCATCATGCTTCAGAGTGCGAATAATGCATTGGGAACAGCGTGTGTGGCAGCTTTTACGTCTGCTATGCGCATCAAGATGTTCTTTATCTGCACGTTCGAGAGTCTGGGAATTGCGATGGCTACGTATAGCGGACAGAATTATGGGGCAGGAAAACCGGAGCGTGTCTGGTTGGGAATTAAGGCGAGTGCTTTGATGATGATCGTTTATGCGGCATTTACATTCGTTCTTCTGATGGTGGGAGCTAAATATTTTGCATTGATCTTTGTAGATCCGTCGGAAACGGAAATTCTGTTGGATACCGAGTTATTCCTGCATGTCTCCTGTATGTTCTTCCCGATGCTTGGATTGTTGTGCATCTTGCGTTATACCATTCAGGGAGTGGGCTATACCAATCTTGCCATGTTCTCCGGAGTGGCGGAGATGATTGCTCGTATTCTTGTCAGTCTCTATGCCGTACCGGTATTCGGTTTTATTGCTGTCTGCTACGGTGATCCGATGGCTTGGATAGCGGCAGACTTATTCCTCGTGCCGGCCTTTATCTATGTTTATCGCAGGTTGAAGAAGCAGGTATTTGTTCAGGTTACGCAAACGGTGGCATGATTGCCGGTTGGTGGTTTGCGTAACCCGACTTCAGTTTGCATAACCCGGTTTGTGGCTTGCGTAACCTGGTTTGCTTTGATTTTATTTCGGATATTTTAATCTTGTACAGGGTATAGCGGGTTTCCGTCGTCTACCTCTGTCCATTCTTTCACACTGACATTGGGAATGAGACATTGATAACTGCCCGGAAAAGGTATGAATTTCCGGCTGACAGGAGGTTGTTGGGGGAGTGAGCGGAGTGGTGTAGGTACGTGAAAAGCTTTCTCCGTTTACCATCAGCTCCAGTGTCAAAGTCATGGGAGAGGAGCTCTTTACGGGTAACATGATATATTGTACGGTGAAGATTCCCATATCGGCTGCTTTGTCATAGCTGACTTGAAGTGATGATACCTGTTGACAAATCCATGATTCGGTTTCGGTGGGGTGATGGTAGCGGAAAGTATCTTGTTTAAAGTGATATTTTCTCCTCCGGCGATCGCTACAACTACTTGCGTGGCTGCGTGTTGGTAGGTTATGGGGATATTTATCTGTGAACTGGCGATGTCTGATGAACTGCGTGACCAAAGATAATCTAATCCGTTGGATAAAGGTGATAGTTTTGAAAGTAGGCGCCGGGCTGGTGGAATTGCATGATACGGCATTATAGATAGCTGCTCAAATACATTTTATATCCTAGATTTCCTGTCAGTACACCGGGGAGGAGGTGACATAGTTGCCTTGAGCAACGGGAGCGCCTGTGATATTGTTCGATGTGTTGGCTGTATAGGCACACAACCAGCTTTGAAGTCCTTTTCCCATGGGGGAATGGCTCGTGTGATGTTTCGTCCTTCTACGGAAGCACTGAAAGTAATCAGCGCATTCTCTTTGGCCGGATTACCGTTGTTGTCATCATTGCCGGGCCGGATGAGTCTCCGTTGTTTTCTTCGTCAGGATAGTTGATGTAGATATTGTTTTTGTCCCAGTAGCAGCATTGCTAAAGCAGATCGGCTAAATACTTTGTAATGCGGAATTTGATGTCCATAGTCAGGTTCTTTTGAAAATTAGTAATTACCCCTATATACATTTCAAAAAAAGAATTTGGTTCATGGCTTAATCATATTTTTTTATGGAAATCGGCCTTTTTCTGTATACGTAAAATGTCTCCGTATATGGGATGACGAAACTCTATATATTCGGCGTGGAGGTATAGTCTGTCCGCTTTCTTTCCGTAGAGTTCGTCTCCAAGTATGGGGCATCCCAAGCCTTCCGGATGGGCGGCGTGTACTCGTAACTGATGTGTGCGTCCGGTCAACGGATAGAAGATAATCCGGGTGTATTTTCTTGGCTCATTGATACTCCGTTCTGATTCATCAATCCTGTTTGATTCGTTGAGTGTTTTCAGATTCACTGGTAATTCTTTCAGACTCACTGATGATCTGAATTCTGCTTCTTTCCCATGTTCTCTACTGACGATTTGCCGAGGACGATCAAGAGGATTCAGACAGAGAGGGAGTTCGATTCTTCCTGTATTTCCTGTTCTTTCTTCCTACAGTTTCTTTGCTCTAATATAGCTTTCTCTGCTATTTCCATCCATCCAGCACAGCCACATAGCGTTTCTTTATACTTCTGCTTGTAAATTGCGCCTGCAAATGTTGATGCACCTTCTTTCGTTTTAGCTACGAGCAATAATCCGGAAGTCGCCATATCGAGGCGGTGTACAATCATGGGTCCGGTAGCTTCGGGATATTTCTTCTTCAAACGATGATAGACTGAATCTCTATCCTCCTCCTTTCCCGGAACGGACAACATTCCTGCCGGCTTATTGACTATCACTAACCATTCATCTTCATATACGATTTCCAGTTCTTCCTCTTCATGAACAGGATTCAGCAGTGGATTTTCGTCTACTTCCAGTCCTTGCAACATATGCTGTAAAATAGGTTCACATTTTCCCTTGCAGGAAGGATAATAATATCCGTGATGCCGGATTTCGTTTTTAGGAGAGTCTCCCCACCAGAATTCAGCCATAGCCAATGGCTTTAATTGATGAAGATACGCATATTGCAATAACTTAGGCAAAGCACATTCACCCGCACCGGCAGGAGGAACTTTCTGAACTGTCTGCTCAAAGATAGTGTATAGGTCTTTCACTTCTCCTCTGGCATTCAGCATCCGGAACTGCCCGAACAACTTTCTTTGCAAGGCTGCTGAACGTTCCTTCCGTTCGGTTTTCAGTTGCTCTATTTCAGTCTCGAAGTATCTCGTTTCCGTTTCGAGTTCTTCCAATCGTTTCTTCCATTCCTTTCCCAGTCGTTTGTATTCCGCTTTCTGGTATTGGCTTTCCCGGATCAGGGAGGCTTGTTCCTCTTCGGAAAGGGCAGAGGATGACTGACGGCGAATCTCTCTCGCCTCCTTTGCCATTTTAAGCTCCGCTTTTGCTTGATTCAAAACAGCTTTAGCCTGTTCCGTTTCTATCTTCCATTTCTCTTTTGAACCGAGATAAGAACTACTGTTTTCCAATTCACGAATACGGATATTAATGGCAGAAATCTGTTCTTCTTCGATTTTGAAGAATCCCTCCGGTTGTAATAGGTCATAAACAGGAGGAACGAAATAAGGATGCAGATTCTTCCCTCCCAGATTGCCGGAGAAAGCAGCGAGATAACCAATCTGATTTTCTTCGTTGTTTGTTATTCCGTTGTCCGTTTGCACAATCAACACTCCAAACATCTTTCCGAAAGCTAACTCTTCTTGCCATTCTTCTCGGCTCGCAATATATTCTTTCACTTCTTCCGCTGCCAACACGCACAATGGATGAGGCGTATAGTGGAAAGGATAAGTGAATTTATCCGGTAACGCAAGGTGAGAAACGGGTTGCTTGAAAAAATGTATCATCGGTTTTATATATGAATGAATGTGATTACCTTTGCAAAAGTAACGTAAATCCGCGAATTTTATTCTATATTTGTTTGAGAGTTTGAGTGAGATAACGTGACGTTTGAATGAAATTGTATGGATAGGATAGAAGAAAAACCAAAATTTGCCTTTCTTGGCAACAGTCACATGGTTTTTTGGGCACTGGATATCTATTTCCCACAATGGGAATGTCTGAACTATGGTGCTCCCGGTGAAGGGCTGGCCTATGTGGAGTCTTTTGCGGTAGACACTTCCGATTGCCATGTTCAATTCGGAACCAATGATATTTATCAGTTGAACGATGAAAATATAGATGAATATGTAGAGCGTTATGTAAAAGCGGTTCTTGCCGTCCCTTCACTGAAAACATATCTTTTCTGTATTTTTTCCGCGTAATGATTACGATGATTACAGTACAGCTGTGAATAAATTTATCCAGATCCTTAACCGGAAGATACACGAAAAATTGCAGGGAACAGATATTGTCTATCTGGACGTATTCAATCGTTTATTGCAGGATGGCAGGCTGAATCCGGAGTTGACTCTCGACGATTTACATTTGAATGGTAGGGGTTACAGTATTTTGTCAGAAGCACTGAAACGGGCTTCCGGTTTGTAAAACATACCTAAATACTTCATTCCTTGCTTTTATTTATAAATTTGGTGGCATATCAGTTTATTTTTCCTATTTTTGTCCCCAATTTAATAGTAAATAACCCCCATAAAAACGATAAGACTTATGGAAAAAGTAATTATCAATTCGTACGAAGAATTCGAAAAACTAGTAGGCCAACAGATAGGTGTTTCCGATTATGTGGAACTCTCGCAGGAACGTATCAATCTTTTTGCTGATGCAACGCTGGATCATCAATGGATTCATGTAGATACGGAACGTGCGAAAGTAGACAGCCCTTATCATAGCACTATTGCTCACGGCTACCTGACATTATCCATGCTTCCTTATTTGTGGAATCAGATTATCGAGGTAAATAACCTAAAGATGATGATTAACTACGGAATGGATAAGATGAAGTTCGGTCAGGCTGTACTTTCCGGACAGAGCATCCGTCTGGTGGCTTCTCTGCACTCGCTGACTAATCTGCGCGGTGTGGCAAAAGCGGAAATAAAGTTTGCTATCGAAATAAAAGACCAACCAAAGAAGGCGCTGGAAGGAATTGCTGTATTCCTTTATTATTTCAATTAATGGCAAGCTGTTAAAGAAACAGATTTTATCCCCGGAAATGATCGAAATACGTCTTAAAAGTTAGATACAAAAACTTTTGGGATGTGCTTCAGATGGATCGTTTCCGGGGATAATTTTATCCTTTTACTCCCATAAATCTGAACGGCTGTGCCGGTTTAAACTCTTTCGTTGCATTTCCATGATAAGTTTCACCGTTGGCGATAGATAATTTGAGTACCGGAGCTCCTTCCGACAAGTCTGTTTCCCGTAAGTTTACCCAGAATGTATTAGGTGTCAGACTTGATTCGAAGAAGTAGAGCAAATTCTTACTATCCGATACCGTTCTCCATTGTGTGGTGGAAATTTCCGGAAATTCGGGAGTGGATATGCCATAACAGAAGTATTACGGATAACGCTGAATACGCTTGCTATGGCTATTCTCACATCATCTGTTTGGGGCAGGGCGTTGATATAAAAACTGGCTCTTGCAAAACGGTCGGACGGACGGTTGGTTCCGGGCAGGAAGCTCAATCCTCCTATTGATTTCCAGTATTCGTTTAGTGCCAGTTGCTTGTTGTAGGTAGGGGAGTTGGTCATTACTTTGTACTCCTTGCTGTGGTAAACAGTCAGCTTTCCACCCGTATATTCGAATATCGCACAATCGCCCGTTGCGTCGGAAATAGATAAATGCAAGGTTGCCAGGCGGGAACCATCCGGCATCAGGTCCGATACCACTTGGAAAGTGTTTTCATCAATGAAAGCGACAGCCTCGTCTACGGTGGCGAAGTTATCCAGCATATATTGCACCCATGCAGTAATGGCAAGTCCCGGTTTACTTTGATCTCTGACCGGATACTCCGTCTCGGGTAACCATAACAGATTGGCAACCAATCCTTTTTCATTCATCCCGTCTGTACTGGCAATCTCGAAAGCTGAAGTCACCACGCTGCCATACTTGGACGTCCATTGCAGGGAGTTGGCTCCCGTTTCTCCATTTCTTTCCATACCTTTGGGAAATACCCAAAGATTGCTGTGCATTTCTGTTTTCCAGTCCATAGACCGGCCGGTTACCACCATTCCATTTTTTTCCCGAATAAACGACTCTTGTACACATAATTTTAATTTCTAGTTAAAGGTTTATTATAAGCTGCTTTCACGAGGTATTCAACCGATGCGGATTCATCTCGCAAAAGCATATTCTCAAAACAATAACGTTTCATTTATGTTTTAGATACATATCAGATATTAATAAAGTATCAAAAAACAGGTATTATGTCATTAAGTAATCTTCTCATCATATTTTCGTCATCGTTTATGGCGCTGTTTCCGGTGATAAATCCTTTGGGGAATGGTTTTGTCGTCAATGGATTTTTTACAGACCTCGATCCTCAACAACGGAAAGCAGCCATTCAGAAGCTGACGCTCAATTTTATAATGATCGGTGTAGGGACACTGGTGATAGGACATCTGTTTCTATTGATTTTCGGTTTGGCTATTCCTGTTATTCAGTTGGGAGGTGGAATACTGATTTGTAAAACGGCAATGGAGCTGTTGGGCGATTCGGGTTCGTCTGATAAAGAAGAAGCCAGCAAGAATGTAGACGGCTTCAGATGGAAAAACATCGAGCAGAAGATATTTTATCCCATCACGTTTCCTATCAGTATCGGACCGGGCAGTATATCGGTTATATTTACTCTGATGGCTTCTGCCAGTGTTAAAGGTAAATTGTTGCAAACTGGGATTAATTATTTAGTCATTGCGCTTGTTATTATTTGTATGGCAGCCATCTTTTATGTATTCCTTTCACAAGGGCAGAGGTTTATTCAGAGGTTGGGACCGGTGGGAAATCAAATTATTAATAAGCTCGTTGCTTTTTTCACTTTTTGCATCGGTATTCAGATTTCAGTGACGGGTATATCCCAGATATTCCATCTGAATATACTCTAATTGAACGGTGAGATAAAAGCGATAGAAATTATCTGTTTTTCTTTGCTTTCATGGCTTTCAGGGTGTTTTTTCGTACGGAACGGATAGCGGGAACCAGTAAGTCGGGCTCCATGATTTCCAGTATTGTGCGTAGTTCCTGTTGCAGTTCCGGGATGGAGCGCGTCAGTTGATAAGCCAGTTTCATGCAGAGAGATTGCACGCCCGGTGGTTCTTCGCGGGATATCATGCGTTCCATGCAGAAATCGAGGAAATCCACTCGTGGCGGATCGGCGGCAGGTTGCTGGCATATCAGGTTCAGAATCATTCTCCGTTTTCCCGAGTGTGGGCAGGTCATGGCAGCGTCAATCAATTCTTCTTGTTTCCGGCTCAACCATTCTACATCTGCCTTTGAGAAATGCGTACATACCCACAATGCCTGATAGGAGACGATAGCGTCTTCGTCGAATATCAGTTGGTAGATTTCTTCTCTAAGCCGTTCATCATCCTGTATAAAGTGGAGTACCTCTCTGATATCTTCAATGTGTACTCGTTCGGATAATCTTGCACGTAGGTTCATGTAGCTTTCGTTTTTGGGAAATTAATCTCTATTAGCGGAATCAGCTTCCGGCAGTTGCAAATGAAGAATGGGGAAAGGTTTTACCCATGCTGTCCGTTTCATCTCTTCCGATGACTTGGAAGCCCATGTGCAGATAGAACCGGTGAGCTTTTTCGTTCTGCTCATTTACGTCCACCTTATCCATATGTTTTTTGTCTCTTGCATATTCCATTAATCGTTTGCCATATCCTTTTCCCTGTTCATCGGGATGTACGAATAACATTTCGATCAGTTCGTCACTCAATCCCATGAAGGCGGCAATCTTTCCGTTGGCATTCCGGATGACAAAAAGTTCAACAGCGGGTAGATAATGCTTCCGCACCAGTGGTTTATAAAATTGGATATGCTCTTCCGTCAGGAAATCATGCGTGTGGCGAACGGACATTTCCCATACATGGAGGATTTCATCATAGTCTTCCGGAGTAGGTTGGGAGATGCCGGGCAGGTAGTAGCACTGGTGGTCGTAGATGTTTCCGTTGTAAGTCAGTTCTGCCTGATGAAGTGTACCTTCGTAGATGAAACCGTTCTTTTTCAGTACTTTCTGCGAACGTTTATTGTGCGGATAACAGGTAGCTGTGATGAGGCTAAGCCGCAATTCTTCAAAGCCATAGTTGAGGACACCCTGCACTGCTTCGGTCATGTATCCTTTGCCCCAATATGATTCGTCGAGCCAGTAACCCAACATTCTCACTTGTAGATTTTCGCGTTTAGGATCGGGGATAATTCCTACCGAACCGATTAGCTGTTTCGTATCTTTTAGTATCACTGCCCATATCCCCTCCTGGTTGATAAATGTGGAATGAAGTATCCGGCGGGATTCATCCAACGTACGATGGGGCGGCCATCCGGCATTGTTTCCCAGATTCGGGATCTGGCAACAAGCAAAGAACGCTTCAGCATCTCTTTCTTCGAAAGGGCGGAGAAATAAACGTTCTGTATGGAGCGTCACGGGGGAATACTTTCTGTTTCAGTTTCCTGTCTTGCTTTGTTTTTCGATTCGTTTGCAGTTCTCCGATATACGCACTCAATCCGGTTTCCGTCAGGATCGAGGACTACACTTTCAAAGTATCCGTCTCCCGAAGTACGCGGTTCGCCGGCGGTGGTATATCCTTCCGAACGGATTTGTTCGGTGAAGCGTAATACTTCTTCCTGGCTGGGAAAGGTGAAAGCAAAGTGTGTCAGTCCAACCCTGTTTTCTTCAATGGGAGTGTTCTGTACATCTGTACGACTCATCAGTTCCAAGTCTGTTCCCTCTCCAAAGGAGATAAAATAGGACTCGAATCCTTTCTTGGGATTGATATATTTTTCGTTGCTTTTTCCTCCGAAGAAGCGGACATAGAACTCTTTTAGTTCTTCCAGACGAAAAGTCCAGATAGCGATATGATGTAGTTTCATATAAATGAATTTTCTAATTTCTAACTTTTTCTATCTTCATTACTTTGTTTCTATCTTAATGCTGCATTACATATTCGTAAACGATACGGGAAATATTAGCGATAATCTTATTGTTCGCCTGATTATTTTCTTCAGAATTCTTCACGAAGACAGCTATACTATAAGTACGTCCACCGGGCAAAGAACGAAACCAATGTCATTGCAACCGATTTGTTGTCCTTTCGCATTAAGATCTCCCGTTCCGGTTTTATGACCTACGGTTACTTTTTTTATCGAGCAGTGGAGCAATCAGGCGGTCTTGTCCTGTCTGACATTCTACCATTGTTTGATAAATGAAATTCTTGTATTCTTTGTCAAAAAGGTTTTCATTGCGAAATATTTCCAGTAATTTGGCGGCTGCTAATGGAGTAGTCCAGTTTTGGTAACAGAACTCCAGATTCTTATGCATATCGTTTTCTGTATGGATGACAGCACATTCACGAATTCCCAATGAATGAAGATACTTATTCACGGCATCCGGACCACCTTGATAATTAAAAAGAATATCGCAGGCATTATTGTCACTTTGCTGAAGCGTATATTTCAGTAGATCGGCAATGCTCATTTCGATTCCTCCCTGTGGGTATGTTTCTCGAAGCGGACTATAGGTGTCCGGCTTTAAATCCGAAATGTGGAAATATTTTCTGCATCTCTGTTGTTTGGAGATAGCAAAGTTCGTACCTTTGTAAAGGTTATCAAATAAGAATGATAATGAAAAAGTCTATAAAACGTTTACCCAAACGTACACAGGAAGAATTGACAGTCTTGCTGGATTTAGTGCGTAAGGACATCAGGAATTGTCAGATGGTTATCCTGTTCGGAAGTTATGCAAGGGGAAACTATGTTTTATGGGATAGTAATATAGAATTTGGTGTTCATACTTCCTATCAAAGCGATTATGACATTCTTGTCGTCGTGACCGGACCTACTAAACACGTGGAAGAAAAACTATATCGTATTACTAATAAATATCATGACTTGTTTGCAGACCGCCGTCATGCTTTTCCGCAATTTATAGTAGAGCATATTAATACAGTAAACCGTAACTTGGAAGTCAGCCAGTATTTCTTTACGGATATAGTAAAGGAGGGCATTATGCTTTATAATAGTGGCAAACACGAATTGGCTAAACCACGGAAGCTGAGTTTTAAGGAGATTCGGGATATTGCGCAAAAAGAATTTGATGAATTATATCCATATGCTTGCGGGCTTTTTAGAAGGGGTGAAAGAATATTATTTGCCTAAGAAACAAACTAAGATTTCAGCTTTTCTTCTTCATCAGACGTGTGAGAAACTTTATAATTGTATCCTGATGGTCTTTACGAACTATCGTCCGAAGAGTCATAAAATCAAAGAATTTGGTGGGATGGTAAAGCGTTTTTCTATGGAATTAACTACTGTCTTTCCTCAAAATACGGATACAGAGAAAGAATGTTTTGATTTATTATGCCGTTCTTACATTGAAGCTCGCTATAACAAAGATTTTAGTATCTCACAAGAACAACTAGAATACCTTATTTCCCGCGTAGATATTCTGAAAAATATTACTGAACGCTTATGTAAGGAGAAGATTGCGGAATATGATACGATGACGGAATAATTGTCCCCTGTGAAATAAGACTAGCCCTCCTAAAATAAAAAACAAAATATATCTGTCATCTGTCACAGATTATAATCTAACTTGCAGAGTATAAGAACTTAATGCTGTGACAGCACAAGGTGACAGCAGTGTGATAGCAATAATGCTGTCACCCCAAAAAACAAAGAAAAAATCAAAGATACTGTTTGGAATTTGATAGTATCAGCTATAGAAAGATAAGTCGTTCAATTTATTATCCCCGTACTTATGAGTTGTGCTCTGCCTTTAAACTAACGGTTTCAAGGCGTGAAACTGTTGGTTCTGCGGTTTGAAACTTTAGTTTCATACGCTTGAAACTCTAGTTCCAATTACTTGAAACTATTGGTTTCTTGCCGATGAAACTAGAGTTTCTCCTAGCTGAAACTTTAGTTTCAAGCAGAGAAAAATAACTTGAACCGTAATTGAGTGATAACGATCCCGTTTCTTTCGGCTAAATAGGCACTTGATATATCAATAATTTTCTATATTAAAATCTTGTTTTTCTTGTCGGTTTCGGATATTATGACTAATTTAGCAGTCTCAACGATCACAAAGGCGCTGACAAAACAATTTATTATCAAATTAATGAAAATTACTCAATTTCGTAAGAATGAAGATACGATAGCGCTCAGCGTAATGGATCTTGATATACTGGTAAATAAGATAAAGACAGAAATAAAATCCCGTCCTGTTTCTACATTCAGAGAGCATCTGCGATATATCCTTCCCGATGAACGGTGTATGTTTGCCAATAAACTTCCCCAAATAATTCCTGCTGCCGAATTCCGAAAAGTAAACGGTCAGAAACAGATGAAAAGCTACAACGGTATTGTAGAACTGACCATCGGTCCTTTATCTAATAAGTCGGAAATCGCTTTAGTGAAACAAAAAGCCTGTGAGCAGCCACAAACCCGTTGTGTTTTTATGGGTTCAAGTGGCAAAACAGTGAAAATATGGACTACCTTTACCCGACCGGACAACTCGCTTCCCAACACACGGGAAGAAGCGGAATTATTCCACGCCCATGCTTATCGATTGGCTGTGAAATGTTATCAGCCCCAGATTCCATTCGATATACTTCCCAAAGAACCGACTTTGGAACAATATTCGCGATTATCCCACGATCCGGACATCATATATCGTCCGGATTCAGTCCAGTTTTATCTCTCTCAACCATCATCAATGCCCGAAGAAACCACTTTCCGTGAAGCGGTTCAGGCGGAGAAATCTCCATTGACTCGTGCCGTACCGGGATATGATGCGGAAAATGCATTTCTGATGCTTTTCGAAGCCGCTTTTCGGAAAGCTTATGCCGATCTTAGGGAAGCGGGGCTCGAATTGTGCGAAGACACATGGCATCCTTTAGTTGTCCAACTGGCTAAAAACTGTTTTGCCTCGGGACTTCCGCAAGAAGAAGTTGTGAAACGTACCATTTTCCACTTCTATATGTATAAACAGGAAGAGCTTATCCGGCAAATGATTGGTAATATATATACAGAGTGCAAAGGCTTTGGTAAGAATATCAGCCTGACTAAAGAGCAGCAACTCGCCTTGCAAACAGAAGAATTCATGAAACGCCGCTATGAATTCCGTCATAACACTCAAATTGGCGAGGTAGAATATCGTGAAAGACTTTCTTTCCGTTTCCGCTTCAATCCTCTCGACAAACGTGCGCTGAACAGCATTGCTCTGGATGCGCAAATGGAAGGCATCCCGTTGTGGGACAGGGATATTAGTCGTTATATTTACTCCAACCGCGTACCTGTATTCAACCCGTTGGAAGATTTTCTCTACCGGCTTCCTGCGTGGGACGGCAAAGACCGTATCCGTGCATTGGCAGCCACCGTCCCTTGTAAGAATCCGTATTGGGTGGATTTGTTCCACCGTTGGTTCCTCAATATGGTTTCTCATTGGAAAGGAAGTAATAAAAAGTATGCGAATAGTGTTTCTCCCTTACTTGTCGGACCGCAAGGGACACGTAAATCCACCTTTGCCGGAGCATAATGCCCCTACCGAGCGTTCCTACTATACCGACAGTATTGATTTCTCCCGAAAGAAAGATGCCGAACTTTACCTCAATCGTTTTGCGCTTATCAATATCGATGAATTTGACCAGGTGAGTTCGACACAACAAGGCTTTCTGAAACATATTCTGCAAAAGCCTGTACTGAATGTGAAGAAACCTCATGGCAGTGCCGTGCTTGAAATGCGTCGGTACGCCTCATTCATAGCTACAAGTAACCAAAAGACTTGTTGACTGACCCTTCCGGCAGCCGTCGTTTTATTTGCATCGAAGTGACCGGAGTGATTGACACCAACCGTCCGATAGACTATGAGCAGCTTTACGCACAAGCTATGTACGAATTGGAACATGGCGAACGTTACTGGTTCGATCAGGAGGAAGAAAAGATCATGGTGGAAAACAACCGTGAATTTGAACAAGTCCCGCCGGAAGAGCAACTTTTCTTCCGTTATTTTCGTGCCGCACAGCCTGAAGAAGGGGAGTGGTTGTCTCCAGCGGAGATCATGGAAGATATTCAAAAAGGCAGTTCAATCCCGATGTCTGTCAAGAGGGTTAATTCCTTCGGAAGAATACTGAAAAAGCAAGAAATCCCTTCCAAACATACGCGTAGCGGTACACTCTATCATGTCGTAAGACTGATAACCAGGTGACGGCAAAATGCCATCACCCTGCTGTCACCTCTTGCTGTCACAGTCTTATTGGCTCATTACTAAACAATTAATTCCTAAACTGTGACAGATGACAGCAACTCACCAAATATATTCTTCTGTGTAGCGTTGGTAAGTTGGCTCTTCTTTTATCCCTTTATTACGGAATAGTTGTCTGATGTAGGCTTGGTCTTTGGGCATAAGCCCCCGTTCTCCACGATAGAACCGATAATATCCTGTTTTTCCATAGTGTCCCACTAATTGTATTCTGATACTGACTGCATCCTCATAGGGAATTCTGTTAAGCAACTGTTTAAGGCCCCACGCCACATGGACTTTTGCAGTCGTTTTAAAACATTCGCATTGGTTTCCATCCGCAGGATAACGTGCCGGATTAATGATAGTGATATATAGGTTGTCGGCTGTATCAAGTTGTGTAGCTATGTGGCGCAGGCATTTGGGGGCTTGTGGACATTGAGCGTTGAAGCAACGGGCAAAATTGTAAGGGACAGACAGGCTATCGGGTTCTTCTTATTTTATTTTTCATTTTGTAGGGTTTATTTTATTTGTGAGATACCTATTGTTGTAAATATAGCAAACAGAATTCTTCACATTAAAAAAGTAGGACTTTATTTTGGATGATGATATTGAGAATTAAATATTGTATGAAATTTGTTTATGTATTTATGTTGTATATCCTTCGGCAGATTGTCAAACTCATCACGAGAAAATTTATTTGAATAATGTATATACATGAACATAATACACAAATATTGAGGATAATGGAAAAGTTGGGAGTTTCCATAAAGACTATAAAACAAATGGTAGTATGCCCATGTTACCTGACGTCTTATCCAATTGGTTTGGCTGATATATTTTTCTAACCAAACAATCAATTTTCGACGAATTTTGTTGTAGGATCTTTTTAAATACTGATCTTCATAATTCAAGTGGATATGCCTCAACTGAAAAGCTATTTTTTATCTATAATTGCATAAAAAACGGGCGAAGTCTCTTTGTAAAGCTATACCAACAACCTGATAAGCCAGATTTATATGTTGCTGTATTGTTTTGTCATCAAATTTGTTATTTATAATATGTTCTGTATCGACAAATGCATCTAATAGTTCTTTTATTTCTGTAAGGTACTCCATATATTGAGAAACACATTCTTCCATAGGGTAGTCAAAGTACACTTTTTCTTCTCCAGCGATAGCACCTATTTCACGATAATATTCATCAAAACATTGCTGATTTTGAAAGAAACTGCTATATTCTAAGTTTGTAAACTTATATGGCTGTCCATCAAGTAGTTGTCCTAATTTGATTTGATCTTGATAGGAAGGGCAATAAGATTATATATCTTGTATGTCATCTTCGCTATTCGTTCGTAAGCTGCTAAACGAAGTTTAAGAATTTCACTTTTAATCTTGATTTCATATTCTTTTCGTTTTTGATAGTGCGAAGCAAAGGCTCCGAGTATTAGACCTACAGCCAGAACTTCAATAACTTTAAATATAAGTTCCCATATAAATTCTGGTATGGATAAAAACTCGTTCATATATCAGGTATATTTTTTTGCTTTGTATTATTTATGCATATAGATAACTGTGAATTCTTTGCAACGACGATTTTCTTGACGAATGTTGCTTAATGAAAAGCGGGAGAACTTTTCGAATATGTCCAGCCCACGTCCTAAATTAATAGTCCAACCATTATCCAATTCTATTTTCCGGTCATGTTCTGCATCAAACATGAAATTGAAAGTAATTCCATAAGATAATAGTTCCTCTTGTAGGTCATTGAATATATCAATCATTTCAGGAATCTTTTCTTCTTCATTTTGAGTGTGTAGTTCGATTTCCAGCTCTTCGGGTGTCATACATGTTTCACGAGCCATTTGTATGAATTCTATTAGGTTATCAATCTGATGACCTACTCGGATGAATGGATCGGTTATTGTTATTTTCTTAGCTGTACGTATATAATCTCCGAAAAGGGATTTGTATGATACACCGCGTTGATTGAGACGGATTTCTATTTGTTTAGAAGCAAGCTGAACAATGCGTGGACGTGGCGTAAGGCGGGAGATGATATCGATGGCTCGGAAACATCTTCTTTTGTAGGTTCTTCTATCTGAATTTCTTCTTCCATTACAGGATTTTCAATCCGTTCGAGTGTCTCGACTTGTTTGGTTTCACCGGTTTTGAGGATTAGATATTCAAACTTGGCAGGTTCTGCTCTAAATGTCTCGTCAATGATATAGAGTTGATCTTTTACACGTTTACGGCATTCTGCTGCAAATTCAATGATTTCGAGTGCTTCTTCATCCGTATATTTTCCGTCCGGATAAAGTAATTTAATCATGCCGGAGAATGTTTTGCGAATAGCCAGATGGTCGCGTTCAGAAAGTGTTCCACTGAATCTTACATAATTCTTTAGCTCGCTTGAAAAGTCTTTATTACGTAAAGCATGAAGCACTGCGGCAATATAATCGGTGATTAATCCATATCCATTACTGAAACTATCTTTTTTTGAGCATCTTTATTTCCCATCCCGGATTGTAAAGATGAATCCGGTCAAGGAAAGCCCCTTTGATGAATGCTGTAGGAATAGACTCGAAGAGGTGTGAATTTTTAGCATGTATGAAACGGTATGTTTCGTGTTGCCGACAAAACTCATTGATGCCGAAGCTTCATGAGAACCTTTACCACGGTTGAATGATTTGTTTGCTAAGTAGTTCTGCATCGTATCTATCAGAACAGGATCTACTGATTTTCCTTTTTGCTGTTCGTATTCATCCCAGGCAACTACATCCCAATAGCCAACAAGTCCAAGTAGTTCCCTATTTCCACTAATCTTCACGAACAACCGAGCGGAAGTAACATCTCCGCCACTGACAAGTACGCCATAAGGGATAATTCCTGAAAAACGTGTGATTTACCTGTCCCTTTGGGGCCTAATTCCATAAAGTTGAAGTTATTTTCAACGTGTGGAAGTAATCAGGGAAAGAACTATAAATTTTTCCCGACGGTTCAAATTTTCCGGTTTTAGCCCGACAGTATGAATAAGAAAATCAATCCACTCATCAGTAGTGAATTTTTCTCTTTTGTGTAATGTATTCATTAATATCTATATTGGATATTTGGATGGGTTTCAAACTCTGAATATCCCATCGCATCTTAATGTCTTCTCCGCTGATATATCCGATAGTAACGATACACCACACACCATCGCCTGAAAGAAGTTTGGGATTCTTCTTTACAAATTCTGCAGGAATAGGGATATTGGCAAGTCCGAGATTGGCAAAAGTAGCATCATATTCGTCTGCCCTGTCATTGAGAATGACTGATATCTTATCGATAATACGATATTTTCCGGCTTCTCGTATTTTGCCTTTTTACTTCTTCGGCATCAGCCCGATGAACATAGTTATTACGAATGACATCCTTTACCTTTTCGAGCCCTTCTTCAATAATAACCGTATCATCACTTGCACAGTATTGTCCTAACAGATATTCGAGCACATAAGTCGGTACAGGTAGGTTGCCTTTGACAAGAAATGCCAGATCTTTTCTTACTACTTTCCCGATGAAGGCGTCTAATATTTTTTGTTGCAGTTCCATAAGCGTTAGAAATCTTGTTCTATTAATGTATTGTTCGTGACGGTTTCTTTTATAAGAGGGTTAAGCATGTCTTCTACATCAAAGATACGGAGTTGCATGATACTTGTACTTGTCGATTGGTTCAGTGTTAACTCCACATCGAAGATGCGATTGTTGTAATTATCTATATCACTGCTATTCAGACAAAGCCTTTTTTTTCTGTAGTGACGAGTGTGTCATTTGCATAAACGGCGCATACGATATTACGCTCCAGGGTATCCATATCAACTGGTTCCGATTGCATAATTTTAAATTTCAACCGACTCGATACAATAGAGAGATTACGGGTTATCAAAGCAACATTCACTTTTGCTTCACATTGTTTTTCTTGTTTTTACTATGTATTACAGGAATGATAAGTTCTTGCAAGGATGCCCCTCCATGAGCGAAGTTGTATCCTCCACCTTGAGCGGCAAATCTGTTTGTCCCTTCAGGAACGGCCACAAATACATTATCATTCATGCCGGAAACTTCGGATAAGGGGAATTTGATAACTCCTTGTATGGGAGTATCAGATTTGGTAATGTAATATCGCGACTTCTTTTCCATCGTTTCTTCGGAAACCGTTATTTTATCTTTTTCTTCAAAAGCCATGTCGTTATATAAGAAACCATGATCTGAAGTAAGCGTTACATTAGTCACATTGTAGCTGGCATGAAGGCTTCGGATTAACTTTGCCAACTGTTCTACCGTTCGGCGACAGGCAGAAACTACTTCCATTGGATTATTAGAATGACCTATTTCATCAATCGTATTATGGAAAATATAGACAAGAGGCTTTTTGAATAGTTCCCGATTTACATCTTTGGTTCCATTTACTACAGTAACATAATCTGTACAAACTGCACCTTCACGATAAAGAGCTATGTGTGCAGAGCGTTTCTCCAGCGTATTTAGAATCTTATCATCTACAGCTAAATCCATTTCCGTATCATTCTTATATAGCCAGATGGAACGATGAGGGAGTAGGGCAGGCTTACAAAACTTAGTTTCGGTAGGTAACATGGCAAGCGCGGCATCCAGTGTCGCAATATGTTTTCTCTGCCGAGATATTGCATCAGTTCTGCGGCTACTTCGTAACGTAATGCATCGCTGATGATAATCACTTGTTTGGTTTGATTATTTTTTCTCTTGTTCGTAAAAGTCCTGTTGTTTTGTCAGGCTGATTGTGTTAAAACTGCTGCCTTTCTCCTGTAGGCAGGTAAGCCATTCCAGATTAAGGATATTACACAATTGGGCATAGTCAATATCAAGTTGTTTTTTTTTGACTTTTTCGATGGCACTAATTATAGGAGTACTGTCAGATAACTGATGATAGTTCTCTAATGATTTACGATAGAACATATCAAGCAAGTGGGCTTCCGATATGTATTTACGTACATACTCGTCGGGAGTATTTAGTTTTAACGAACCCAATGAAGTGGCTTTGCTGTAATAATTGGCTACTTCTATTCCGTAGTTAATAGTTTTTGAATGGCTGTATTGCTCTCTTGTTTTAAGAACAGATCACGTAATTTGTCACATGCGGCTTCCGGGGTCCCTGTGAGTTGCTTTGCAAATATTTTCTTTAAGATTTCCCAACACAGTTCGGTGGGGATATAGAAATAATTAGCATCAATACCATAGGTTTTGATGATTTCTTCAACTTTTATTCCGGCAGCTAATGCATGAAAGGTTGCAAAAAACAAATCACTTTTTACTTTAGACTGATGGATGGCTTTCTCAAGTAATTTATTTATCCGGTCTAAAGCTAATGAACTGTTTATTTTATACCGTTTATAATTGTCGTTTGCATCGACAGCTAATGTCTGTGTGATAGCATTGTATTTAAAAGATTCTGCTATTTCTTTTATCTTTTTCTTCGCTGTTTGGATTATAAGATCCCCCAAAATAGGATTCAAGTACATTTTGTAAAGTTGCGTAGATATCTACGTTTCTCTCTATCGAACGGTAGAAAGTTATCTTTTTCTTTTCTTCGCCCGGTGATGACAGGAGGAACATCCTGATAATGATAGAATCCCAGTCTAATAACTGATTCTCACCTAAATATCCGGATATTAATCCTCTGCATGCAAGGCTTTTTATCAAAATTTTCAATATTATAGTAAGGACTTAAAATGCGATTAAACTTTTCCAGTTGCAGTTCATCAATGTGCTTACGGATAAAGTCGTGACAGCTTTGAGGAATGTGATGTTGCTGTATAAAGGCTGCATAATCATCGCTTTTGTATTCCATATTAGCACATAATACATCAAGTAGTGGGAACTTTAGCATGGAAATTGTTGATGTAAATGGGCTTTGCCTGTTTGAAAATAAGAATGACTTTATCTTCTTTCCATTCATTTTCTAAAGCATATTTTGTTTTGAACCAAGCGCCGTCGAATTCGATGAAACGGAATCCGTCACGCCAGGATACGGCATGAAGTTCCGAAGCAATGGCATCCATCGGGTCGAATATAAAAAGTACTTTAAGCTTTTCGTTTCGTTCAAAGTAATTGTATATCTTGTTTTGTATCATATCTAATTCTTTATTGCTTTAAGTTCATTTTCTAATTCTTTAATAGAGGGTAAAGTGCCTTTGAAATCTTTCGGATAAAGTTTGGTTAACTCATATTCGGAGATACCTATAGGCTGGTTGCTCGCTTCAAGGGCATATTGTGCCAGTACGTTGTCTTTGGTCTTACAAATTAGCAGACCGATGGTCGGATTATCTTCAGGACGTTTTAATATATGATTGACGGCAGAAATATAAGTTCCTAATTGCCCTACATTTTCTGAATCAAACTCATTGATTTTAACTTCGATTACCACATAACATCTTAGATTTAAATTGTAGAAAAGCATATCGATGAACTTCTCCGTATGACCGATTTGAAGTCTGTATTCTCTTCCAACAAAAGCAAATCCGGTGCCTAGCTCTAATAAGAACTTGGTAATATTGTGCATTAAAGCATCTTTTAGCTCTTTTTTCCCTATATTGTTCTGTGATGGCCAGAAAGTCGAAATTATAGGGGTCTTTGGTCATCTCTTGGGCCAGGTCACATTGTGGTATTGGTAATGTCTGGCTAAAGTTTGAAATTGATTTTCCTTCTCTTTGATATAAGTCAGTAGTAAGGAAGTTTAGTAAAATGGATCGCGACCAATTGTTCTGAAGTGTTTTTTTTATGTAAAAGCAAGCTTTTACTGGATCATCAAAGCATTTGTCGATGATGCATTTGTGATGTCCCCAAGGTATAGCAAACAATTCACCCCCAGGCTGGGGGCAGATTGTGTTTTCTGTACCTTTTAAATTGCCCTCAAGTTGGGGGCATAATTTATCTGACTGTGAGTAAAGAAGATAAAACCGCTTAATATAATTAATATTAGTGATAGAGAATCCTTTGACACCCGGTAGGCTTTTTTGTAAATCCTGACTAATGGATTGAATGATACCATCCCCCATTTGCTTTCAGCTTTAAGATTTACAATGTCAGCTCCCAAAGACCAATAGAATCGCAGCATTTCTGTATTCACTTTAACAGCTGCTTTCAGTTGACTTTGCCTATACCGTTCACTTAGATTTTTAATCCATTGTTGGTATTCCGTATCTATTTTTATTAGTTTACTCATTATCCGGATATTATTTGATTTTTGCTACTACATCTCTGAACTTAGCATGATTTACTAGCACTCCATCATCTAAATCAAATGCAATCTGTTCATCAGCTATTATATGTAAGCGATTGTGGTATTCTTGACATTCGTCTAAATCTTTGCGTAGCTTATCCAACTTTTACGTTCTTGAGTAGAGAGGGAAGCTGCCCGGTTTTCCATTTCTAAAATGCGGTTGGACAGATACTCAATATGTGGAAGCAAATATTTGCTGCGTATTTTTTCTACAGTGTAAGCATCCATACGATGCATATAGGTAATACACTGGAAGGCTCCTTTTTTTGAAGAGAATAACCAGTAAATGGGACGATTCTGATACATCTTTTTATGATCTTTCCAGAAGTCTTTTTACAAAATAGTCCTCAAGCGTTTTTTTCCTAGACTTTCTTCTATGAAATTGAGGTTTTCAGTCAAGGTCTCTGCACCGAATGTTATGCGGACAAAGTCTGTAAAACGGCTGACTGCATTATCGTCAAATGCACAGTCGCGAGACATAAAGGGAATAATGGCATCATCGTCAATTGTGAACTCTTCTCCATTGTGGGAGTAGGGGCAGTTTCTTCCTCTGTTGGATTAGGATGTGCTATTTGAAGTCCCGGACGATCGAGACGGTAGCGTCCCATCCAGCAGCCTACGGCATAGCTGATGAATTGTTTCATTATGACATCAGCATTGAAAGTTATTTCGTTGTCTTTGATAGTGATTTCACCTTGTTGGAGGATGGTGATTTCTTCTAATGGTACATCCGGAGTTAGCTCGTCCTGTAAACCGTATATTTCGATGAATTGGCGGTTGAGTTCTTCTTCGTTACAGTGAAGTTGTATGAAGAGTTCTTTCCATTTTACTACATATTTATTATATATATGCTGAATTCAAGTTACAAATGCAACGGAATTCATATTAATAATTTGTTTAAATTTTTCGTTTGGTGAGGTATCCAAGTCTTTTACGAGGTCTATTATTTAGATTGTTTTCAATCCATTTAATACGCTTGTTGGTTACTTCACTAAAGTCCGTACCCTTTGGGATATACTGCCTGATAAGACCGTTAGTATTTTCATTGGCACCACGCTCCCAAGAGTGGTATGGCTTACAAAAATAGAAATTAATATCTAGTTTTTGTGATATATCCTCGTGTTTTGCAAATTCTTTTCCATTATCAGCCGTTATTGTGTGTATTAAGTTTTTTACTTTTCGCAATGCCCATACTGTAATCTTTGCTACAGGGATGGCTTCTTTCCTGATAGCTTACGTATCCAGACTCTGCTTGTTGCTCTATCATTAATGGTTAGAATAGCACCTTTGTGATTCTTTCCAATAATTGTATCTATCTCTAAATCACCAAATCTTTCTTTTTTGCTCTACTATTGAAGGTCGCTGGTCAATATCAACCCTATTGGGAATAAATCCTCTACCTGCGTTTTTAGAACCACGCTTTGAATATTTTCGCCCTTGCCTTCTAAGATATTTATGGAGATCCCCACCTTGTCGTTTATCATTCCATATCCAACAATATATAGTTTCGTGAGATACCATAGCTATATTTTCTACTGGCTTCTGCCCACTATCTGCTCTGGGCTCAAATCCTTTCGTAGAAGCTTTTTTTACACGCTTCTTCATAGCTTGTGTAAACACCTCCTTTCGCTTCTTTTCAACCTTACGTTTATCTGCCTTTCTTTGAGCAAGATCAGGGTTGTATTTTCCACTACGAATATCGCAATTGCGTTTTATTTCCCTATAGATACTACTTTTATCAACGCCAATAGCTTCAGCTATATCTTTTTTTACTCATAGGAACTTGCAGCATCTTAGAAATTGCATACCTTTGCTTTTCGGTTATATGTTTACTCATCTACAACTTTTATTTCTTTGGACGGACAATAAAAACAAAGATAGTAACATTATCCATTCAGCAGAGAACAGAGGGATTTGTCTCTCTTTTCTCTCTGAAAAAATATTACTTATGCAGCTATTAATCCTGTACCAAAAAGTTGCATTTATAACTTGAACTCAAGTATATTGTAATGTGTTTGGCAATGATATGTCGATAGGGGTATCGTTTATTGTAACTGTGATACCATTCATATCTCTAGGAAAACGTTTATGTATTGATATTAGCTCGTTTTCTTGAAAATCCCATGAATTTTCGTGAGAGTTCCAATCTTGCTTGAGAGATAGAATACATTTTTTTTTCGTTATATCAGAGTTGTATTCTATTAGAGGAATTTGTCCAATATAACCTGTTTCATATTTGAACGATGGACATAAAATCTGACAAAAATGTTTTCCGACTACTGAATTTAATAGAGGTAGAAGTGTATATATATCAGCATCATATATATTTGGAGCAACGTCAGTCATCATTATATGCTTTGGTAAATAACGACCGATAAAACCTTTAGTACGAGAAGATATAATATTGTAACTTATAGCCTCTTTTAGCATGAAAGGAAGATTTTGAGGGCGGGACATTAATTTTCCATTTTCATCTCTATAACTTTTTAATTGTTGTCCATTGTTCTTCCAATCAATTACATATTCAATATTGCCATACCATTTTCGATAGCCTCCACCTTTACACAGCGGAATCCATCTGTTTAGTTGTTTTTCTAGTTTGTCACACTTATAATCAATCTTCTTATTTGCAACCTCAAACCAAAGCCTTAAAAATAAATTATCATTTCCTGTTGCTAATCCTTTTTTACGGGATATTTTTGATTGATGGCAGTTCCACTTAGAAATGCAGATAATGTAGCTTTTGAGATCCAATAACAAATTTTGTAGTCTGGAATTTTCGATATACTATCTAATGAGAATATGTAAGGTTGATCTTTAACAGAGTGAAATAGCTCATTCTTTGCATCAGAAGAGGATGCAGACGATAAATTAAAATAAAGTCCATCTGTTGCCTCTGTTTTCATTATTGAGAAACATAAGGATTGAACAACCTCACCATTTAATTCATCGAAAGTACCTGAACCTAAATCCAAATATGTCGCAATATTTGCATTGTTTTTAAGCCAAAGTCGATAAGTATTGTATGACGATTTATTAGCCCATGAAGATTGATTTATCATAGCAAAATACCCTTTATTTTTTATAAGAGATAATGCAATATCCATAAATATAGTGCAAAGATCAAACTTTGTTAAAGGATAATTGGCTATTGTATATTCTTTTAATTCCATATTCATGTTGCTTTTCCCCATATATGGGGATTTGCTATCACTGCTGCATATTTATCTGTCAAAGCCAATATCAATCTAAATGCGGAAAGAAAATTTCGAATCATGATCGGCATTTCTCCCATAGTCTTATATTCTGCCAATCGTCGTACAATAATTTCACGTGTAACTTCTGATATATCAAACTTCATGATAGAACCTAAATTGTCCGCTTGCTGTAACAATTTCATTGCATCCATCAATTCATTTAGGACTTTGTTGTCTTTAGTGAGTAGTATATCTGAAAGATCATTTTTCATCCTGTCATACAACACAGGAATACCACTCATATCAAGTACCCGTGGCAGAGTGTTAGCTTCGAGGAAATAAGTATCTTTTTTGCATGCAGCCATTAGTAGTGCAAACATCGCTAATTGTTTAGCACGTGTATCAAGGTCGATACCTAATAGATTTTTGGTTAAGATGGCTTCTACTGCTTGTCGACGAGAATATCCTTCTTCCTGATACATTTGATAAAATAAACCAAATGCCTCAATCAGAATATGTCCCGAGCCACAGGCAGGATCTATCATTTTCATTGTTTCTATATCAGATATAACCAATTTAGCCTCTTGGGGAGTTGGTTCGGAGGGCTCTACCAGATATTTCATTTGTTCTGCTAGGCTAGAATAGAGATTATTATCAAGATATATGCGACCTATGGTGTTTTGTACCATATACTTGACAATCCAGTTTGGAGTAAAGATTTGCGTTGCTGCCGGAATATCTTCAGCTTCTGCTTTTTTTTGACTTCTTAAACGATGCAAACACTTCGTCTTTCTTTTCAGAAATATAGAATTGATAGAGCCAACCAATCAGTTCCGGTGAACAGTAATCTTCGTCAGAGATAAAATTTGTATGATTAAGAAGATCAATAAATCCACCTTCAGCAAGAATGTTTTTCGGTAGTAATAGTTCTGTATAATCATTGACATTGCCAAAGCATGCCTTTAGTACAGGATTAAACTGACAGAATGCGATAATAAGATAAGTGAATTGTTCTGTCACTTTATTGTCGTCTTCCATGTATTCGAGCAGTGCACGACGATTATCTTCGGTCATGGTCGGCAATATTCCACGACGGGCTTCTGCTACGATGTGAGGAATATGTACGATTTCACTTTCGTAGGCAAGTATGGGAGATATGAAACCATTCTTTTGCATGATACGGATAGCCATCAGACGATTGAACCAAGTGTAGGCAGCTTCTTCGCATACTTCTTTAACTCCTTTTTGCTGAACACGTTCATAAAGCGATATCCATTTATCATAAAATGTATCATCCGCAATATGTGTTCCCATAAATATAGCACCGGGTTGAACTTTTAGAGGTTTATTTTTTTCTTCTACTTTACCGTGAGTATCAAACCCCAAAGAAGTTATTTTGTTAAGGACTCCTGTTTTGAGTATATTGCGTGCCTCAATGGCGAATTTCTTAATCTGATTTGTTTCCATATTATACGGTGCAAAAATGTTATTTGGTAACCATTACTTCACAATTATTGTCTATGAACTTCATCAATTGTTTTTTCAATCCTTGAAGATATTCATCAATCTCTGCTTCAGACTTTAATGGTTCAAAAGTCTGAATGTTTAGTCGAATATTTCGTACTGGTTTGGCAGATGGAGAAGACGCTTTTATGATAATATCTAGTTGTTCGTTATAAAAGTCATTGCTAGTATTGATATTATTTTCGAGCATCAAGATATTAGAAGAATTCTTTTTTCTGCATAATACTGACATCTCTTCTTGCAAAACTATCACGATCCACATCCTTAGATGCAGCGAACTTCTCCAGTTGATCGAATATATCATTATAAACACGTTCTATTTCAAGAACCTTAGTCTTTTTAACCTCTTCTAACTGTGCGTTCAGTTCACGCATCATTTTATTATAGGGAACCATTTTATCAATAGGCCAAGGTTCATCTATTATAGACTTCAAACTCTTGACTATATCTGTACATGATTCAGGAAGAAATGACCAGTTGTCGCGGTTATCATCAACGAAATCACAGATTATTTTATATTTGGCTAATTGATCTGTGATAAATTCTCCTATCATTTTACGCTTATCTATTAGTGCTTTAGCAGATTGACGCGCATTGATGATCTGTTCGAAGAATTTCTTCGGTTCACGTTCCGAATTCCAACGGCTCAATTCGCTGATTGTATCATTGAGAACTGTGACAAAGGGATAGCGGGCTATTCTCTTGCAATCGTTTTCTGTATTTTGAATATTTTCGGTCAGCTTGGTTTTGCATTGGTTGAAAAGTTCATTGCTATCTATACCCGATGAAATGCTGACTGTTCCGAATATATCTTTCCAACTTTCAACAAAACGGTTGATTAAATCCTGCGATATTTTTGGGCAGGACGGACCGCGAATTTAGCTTGATCTCTCAATATATTGTTTGCTACGATGGATCGCTCTACATTTGGATTGTTGTTGTAAGAGAAATCGCGAAGATGTCTGCGTACCAACTCATTGACAATGTAAATGGTACAAATCTCATTCCATCCATAGGGAGCAGCGGCATAACGAGTCACAATATCTTTGAGGTTCACATCATTTACCTGTCGATTCAAATAGTTTTCTACTTGTCGTTCAGCTTCTGTCAGCGTATTATTCAGTTCATTGTAGTCACCAATTTCTACTTTTCGTTGAATCTTGGACTTCAGTTCTTCCGAATTATGTGGCATATCCGTAGAATCAACAAGGCGTGCTTGTGGATATAGGTTTGCGAAATGGCGATTTAGGACTTGTTTGTAGCGATCCTGACCTTTACCGGAACCTAAATCTTCGAGAATGTTCAAACCGGATATAACCGGACAAGAATCGAAGATTTCGCGGAATGGCTTTTCTATCTTACGTTGGTAGATGTCTTTAGCCCGTTTACTGAACTCTTCCCGTGTTTTCTGGCGAAGTTCGCTTGTGACAGGAGTTCGCATATATTTTTGTACTTGGCAATACCAATAAAAATCATTCTTGAGCGTCCGATTTTCTTTATAAAGTTCCGACATAAAAAGACCATCTTATTGTTTGTATTGCTAAAAGCGTAAGTATGCGGATTGTCTTGGTCAGAATCCATCACAAATTCGACATTGATATCTGCATTGTTGGACAAGAAGTTCTTTCCCATAATATTTACTCCTACAGTAAAACGGCTGGAATAGAATACTTCACGTGCAGCAGGAGTAATATATGCGAAGAATATTTCTTTCAACTCCTCGGCCATCGTATTATTATCGATTACTTGAGTTTTTATTAATTGAGCTACTTCTATTTCGTCTTCGGAATAGAAACAATATGTTTCGGGAACTCCCTGCTTGGCGGGTTCGTTACGAATAATGTTTTTGTCACATAGAAAATCCAGTACTTTTTGAACTTCATTTTGAGTGATAACTTTTTGAGCATCGACATCACTCATTAATAGGCAGGTAATGTTGTCGACAGTGGCCGAAATATTAACCGGTCTGTTTCCGAAAGATTACATATCATGAATAAAATGTTAACCACTCGTTGACCGAAAGCACGATCGCTATACTCTTGTATCATATCGTTTGCTTTCTGGATAGAACGCTGCCCTTTAGCCATCAGACTACCTTGGAACATGGCATTGAAGAATTGATCGAAAGCAATGAAATTGCCAACTTCCTGATCTTTAGTTTGCTTGGCCGTACTGTGGGTTACTTTCTTGAGTTCAAGTTATAAATGCAACTTTTTGGTACAGGATTAATAGCTGCATAAGTAATATTTTTTCAGAGAGAAAAGAGAGACAAATCCCTCTGTTCTCTGCTGAATGGATAATGTTACTATCTTTGTTTTATTGTCCGTCCAAAGAAATAAAAGTTGTAGATGAGTAAACATATAACCGAAAAGCAAAGGTATGCAATTTCTAAGATGCTGCAAGTTCCTATGAGTAAAAAGATATAGCTGAAGCTATTGGCGTTGATAAAAAGTAGTATCTATAGGGAAATAAAACGCAATTGCGATATTCGTAGTGGAAAATACAACCCTGATCTTGCTCAAAGAAAGGCAGATAAACGTAAGGTTGAAAAGAAGCGAAAGGAGGTGTTTACACAAGCTATGAAGAAGCGTGTAAAAAAGCTTCTACGAAAGGATTTGAGCCCAGAGCAGATAGTGAGCAGAAGCCAAGTACAAAATATAGCTATGGTATCTCACGAAACTATATATTGTTGGATATGGAATGATAAACGACAAGGTGGGGATCTCCATAAATATCTTAGAAGGCAAGGGCGAAAATATTCAAAGCGTGGTTCTAAAAAACGCAGGTAGAGGATTTATTCCCAATAGGGTTGATATTGACCAGCGACCTTCAATAGTAGAGCAAAAAAGAAAGATTTGATGATTTAGAGATAGATACAATTATTGGAAAGAATCACAAAGGTGCTATTCTAACCATTAATGATAGAGCAACAAGCAGAGTCTGGATACGTAAGCTATCAGGGAAAGAAGCCATCCCTGTAGCAAAGATTACAGTATGGGCATTGCGAAAAGTAAAAAACTTAATACACACAATAACGGCTGATAATTGAAAAGAATTTGCAAAACACGAGGATATATCACAAAAACTAGATATTAATTTCTATTTTGTAAGCCATACCACTCTTGGGAGCGTGGTGCCAATGAAAATACTAACGGTCTTATCAGGCAGTATATCCCAAAGGGTACGGACTTTAGTGAAGTAACCAACAAGCGTATTAAATGGATTGAAAACAATCTAAATAATAGACCTCGTAAAAGACTTGGATACCTCACACCAAACGAAAAATTTAAACAAATTATTAATATGAATTCCGTTGCATTTGTAACTTGAATTCAGCTTTAATAATACTTCGTTCATTACCTTTTACCTCTTTCTCTACATATCCTAAATTAACGAAGGAATTGAAAACCTGCATTATCAATTTAAATTGATAGGGTACAAAAGGGTAGTTCCGATAAACTCTTCGCGTGTTTGATAAGCATTGTATGATGTAGGAAGTTGGAATTGTGCTGATATAGCGTTTTTTCTTTTTATCATATAATTCTCCTAATCTTAACTCTGCTGTCGGCTTTTTCTCAAGAATACGTTTTTGAGTGATGTATTCGGGCTGTGTTCCTTTCAAAGAAACTTTCACTTCGAAGCGTCCCATAATCTTTCCATAATCTTCGGAAGTTGCAGATATCTGGCAACTTTCTACGATTTCCGATAAATCTTGCTGTGCTGTACAGGCTACCCAAATTTTATCTTCACAGGCTTTATGCAATTCTGTGACAATCTGTTGCAACTGTAATAAAAGTCCTTTTCGATCATCAATAAACTGACTGACTTCGTCCACAAGGAAGATTAAACGATATTTATCTCCTTTGTCTGCAAGATATGATTTTAGCTCATTCATGAACGTTTCGACGCTAATAGCAGTGTCGTCTCTAATGATTCGTTCACGAATAATGTCTGTTGATAGGGTCGGTATCAGTTCTTTACCGATTTCGAGAATGAAATCTAATTCATTGATAGCCAGGTCACTTGCCTGCAAATCCCAGTCGAAACCTTCTTCTTTTATACGCTCTTTTGAACTCATCGAATTTATTTTTCTCCAGAAGAACCTTCTCGAAATGTTGGGCAAGGGCTAAATTGAATTTATTGAACCCTCGAAATTGATTCAGTTCGCTCCAGAATATATCTAAAAAGACACGTTGCTGATCGCCATGAATATTATGGACTGTACCAATATTGAAAAGAATAGTGTCAACGGTAGCGTCCTTTAACCAAATTGTTAAATCACGCATATCCGAAATTTCTACTTCCGACTTACGTTCCTGTATTTGTAACGGGTCACGAAGTTTCACTGCTTCTAACAAGCGTTCAAGAGCCATTTCCCGATATTGGGAAGATAGACAATAATCCAAATATTTTAAGAAATGGGATTTACCGGAACCAAAGTAGCCATTTATCCAAATTCCATCATGGCTGACATTGCGGTTTTTGATAGCCGATAGTATTTTGTAGAGTCCATTAATGATTTCGTCTGTAAATACATATTCTTCAATTTCTGTTTTGACTGTTTTATCAGAAAAGTCGCTTGCGGATACTGCCGGATTGACCGTACGGTTTATATCTTTTTCGTATATTGCTTCTAATTTCATATCGGTGTCTTTTTAATCGTTAATCAATAATGTTGCGCGGTATGTGTGTTGATCGTCAAGACGGTCAAATAAATTGAAGTTATTATCTTCACGGTGTCCGGGATAGAATACTATAATTTTTGTATCGGCTACTTCGGTTGTACTGTTCGTAATTGGCCAGAAATACATTCGTACGCATATATGGGAACATATTGCCTATCCCATATAGAAATACATAGGGACGTATCTTATCATCATCAATTGTGATATGGTCAATGATGCGTTGATGAATATATTGATAAAAGCTTCGCTATTAGCTTTATTGGTAAGAGAAGATGTTACCGCATCCGGAGTACTTTCGTCTTTTCAAGTAAGTATTTCAAATACGAAGGATGCTTTTTTTCCCGAAGGATTGTCCATCAAGAAATTTACAAAACTCATCAAATAGATTGAGAGTAAGTACATCTATGTAATTACAAGGGCGAATTAGTTTCGCCTTGAATTCCTGTATCTGCTGCCGTATTTCATATTCCTTACTGGCAGGATATTGAAAGATGAAGAAGTTATAGAATAAATCTCCATTTTCTGTATCTTTGAACTCTTTACTGGAGAGTTTCTGGAATAGTTGCTCAACTGTCATGCTTATAGTATGGATTGTTTAATGCGTTCAATTTCATAAGGTTGTAACAGACAGGCTTCAAGTAACCATTGTTCTTTTTGAAGCAAGTAATAGTTCCAGTCAGTATCTTTTATTTGCAGAGGGTGAAGCTCGGATGTTTTTTCGTCTAACATACCAATCTTCTTAAGCATTGATAAAAATGTCACAGCTATTTTATTTTTCGTCTGATCACTCCAACTGTCAACAAAATCATCATTGGCTGATATTTCATTGATTGCTATTATAATGTCGTTTTTACTAACTTCCCGTTGGATAGAGTTCCATCTGGAAAGAATGACATTCAGTTGAAAATCAAAGAAAAGTTTATAACTTTTGAGCATGACATAGAACATGCCCACATTCTGGGCTTCCCGGGAGAAGGACTGGTATTGCACCCAAAATGCGGGAGGAACAGAATTGTATCTAAGCCTGAATTCTGTAACAGCACGTTTCCGCGTATTCTCTGTATTCATCATTAGATATTTGTTTTCTATAATTTCCTTTTTAAGTAATGCATCTTGTTCTGGTGACATTAATAATGGCAGAATGTTATTCATTTCATCCGGCATATATCCACAACCCGTAACAGATGCACTATATGGACTATTATATTTATTATTCATTTGTATTTTTTACTACTGTTTATTAATTCCCGAATATCTATCTCGAGAAGTCTTGCTATCTTTATTAGAGTATTTAAGTCTGGCTGCGAAGTATTAGTACACCATTTTGATACAGTGGCAGGGTCTTTACTAAGCTGCTCTGCTAACCACTTATTAGTCTTTTTCTTTTCAACAAGGACTACTTTTTATTCTATTAATATCCGTCATTTGATATTTCCTTTATTGCGTTTGACGCAAATTTAGTGAAAAGAAAAATAGGATACAGCATCTTACTATGATTTTTTCTTCATAGATGATGCAATTGGGCAGTCTTCTTACATCTTATCGACTCTTAATTGGTATAATATAGTGTGTGAATGGAAATGACACTTTAATGTTAGTGCAAAATCTCACTTAACTTATCTCCAATAATTTTCTTCTCATTACTACCGATAGTAGACAATCTCACCAACGGAATTCCGTATAACTCTAAGATACGATCCTTTTAATATCACGTTCAGACTGACTCGTCCCCGATTTGTGGAATGTATAACCATCCGTCTCAATAGCCAATACCGGTTGCTTGCTCACACGATTATAAATCAGAAAGTCAATATGAGTGTTTATATTTGCAGCATATTTGCTTTCCTCTTCATTCAATAGAGAATAATCCTGAATCAACATATAGAGTGGTAAATGGCAAATGATATTCAAATGACGCATATTGATATTCTCTTTCAGAATATCTTCAAGTAAGGCGAATGTAAGATTCTCGGAATCGTATTCGGATATTTTCTTGTGTTTCTTCAAATAGGCAATTCGGGCATCTGTGTATTGCTCATATAGATAATCGAATATAGAATGAATCTTACTGGTGGAAACAGTGCCATTGTTATATTCGATATAAGCAATCAAATCGCTGATATTGCAGTCTTTGGGTTGTTCGTTTCCCGATACGACTAAATAGAATTGTGACTTAGCCCGCGAAACAGCAACATTGAGCAGGTTGGGATCGTCGGAAAAGGAAGTGATGACATCGTCGACAGTGGTCATAATGATAGCATCCTTTCTCTTCCCTGAAATTTATGGACTGTTGCAACATCAATATCCTCTTCAAGTGCGGATTTTACTGCATCTACTTGTTTGTTATATGGAGCTATGACGCCAATTTCATCTGTTTCATAAGATAGATTCGGTAGTACTTCCTCTTTGATAACATCTATTTCCCGTTGATTCATGTGACTGCGGGAGTGGTTACCTTTGGCTGTCCGTATGGCACAAATGATATCCTCTTCTCCTTTATCACGTGTCATGATGACGAGATCTCCACCATAAAATTTCTGATTACAGAAGTTGATGATTCGAGGATGGCATCGATAATGTTCCCGTAACAAGGTCTGCGGTACATTTGGAATAACTTTGCAGACGGATTGCAGAAAACTCATATTGGCACAATCATATTCCGGCTTAATCAGGCAGGCATTAGCGATAAAGTTTAGCTTTTCCTTATTTTCTTCCGTGACCACATTGGGAAGTTGCATGGTGTCGCCGACAATGATTGCATTTTAGCACATGACAAGGCTAAAGCTCCGGTTTCAACGGAAACCTGTGACGCTTCGTCCATAATGATATAATCATATACGGCATCTCGTTGCAGACTGCCTAATGATGAAAAGGTTGTACTTAAGATAATAGGGTATTCTTTTTGTACCTCTCGCCAATTATTTTTTAGATCAGGAGCGTAAAGATGGGCTTGTCATGATTATTGCCATAGGTATGAAATAACTGATTCTTTAGATATTTCATTGATGTATCGGCCATTTGTCTAGCCATTTTTGCTGCATCTTTGTTGGCAAGTTCCTTTTCTAATGTGGCTATTTCTACTTCCAGTTCTGCGTACTTTGTTTGGTAGAATAAGATTTGGAAGTCGGCGATAATCAAACTCATCTCCCGTTTATAAAAACCTTTATCGGGGATTTTACAAATCGCTTTTGCTCCTGAATTTAAAGAATAACCATTTCAACCGTTGAATAAAAGCTGCTATTCCCCGAAGACTTGATGATTAGGACATTTTCTTCTTTATAAGTATAAGTACTAGGAACATTTCGGAATACTATCTTATAGCCATAATTCTGGCAGCTTTCTATTTCGGGAGTCTTGATTTGACCTTTTTTATAATAATCAGATTTTCGGAAGTATCTATCATAGGCTTGTGTGTAAATATAATAAGTCGTGCAGCTGTTTTTATTTATTATTTGGGATATAAAAGTAAGAATATTTTCCAGAATATCAAAACCGAAGTCGAAAAAAACAGTGAATGACTTTATTCAGCTTTGTATTGTTATAAATATAGAGTGAGATTCGGTTTGGGAGTATTGAACGTGATAAAAGAGATTTGTTTTGCCAATGAAATCATTATCTTTGCAAGGTATATATTAATGAACGAGGAGGATATTATGCTTGCATACACATATATTGAACACGGAAAGTTTGAATTGCGAGAGAAGGCGAGACCGGAAATAAAGGATTCACGGGATGCAATCGTGCGTGTAACACTTGGTAGCATCTGCACCAGTGATCTTCATATTAAACATGGCAGTGTGCCGCGTGCTGTGCCCGGAATAACAGTTGGGCATGAGATGGTAGGTGTAGTAGAACAAGTGGGGGCTGATGTCACTTCGGTGAAGCTTGGTGACAGGGTGACTGTGAATGTCGAAACTTTCTGCGGTGAGTGTTTTTTCTGTAAGCATGGATATGTGAATAACTGTACTGATCCTAATGGCGGTTGGGCTTTAGGATGTCGAATTGACGGCGGTCAGGCGGAATATGTCAGAGTTCCTTATGCGGATCAAGGCTTGAACCGTATTCCGGATACCGTGAGTGATGAGCAAGCTTTGTTTGTCGGTGATGTGCTTGCAACAGGCTTTTGGGCAGCACGCATCTCGGAAATAACCGCGGAAGATACTGTTCTTATCATCGGTGCCGGGCCTACCGGGATTTGTACTTTGTTGTGTGTGATGCTGAAGAAACCCAAACGCATTATTGTCTGTGAAAAGTCTCCTGAAAGAATTCGGTTTGTCTGTGAGCATTATCCTGATGTGTTGGTGACTGAACCGGAAAACTGCAAAGATTTTGTTCTCAAGAATAGTGACCATGGTGGTGCAGATGTCGTTTTGGAAGTGGCAGGGAGTGACGATTCCTTCCATTTGGCTTGGGATTGTGCCCGTCCTAATGCTATTGTCACGATTGTAGCCCTCTATGATAAACCACAACTTCTTCCTTTACCTGATATGTATGGCAAGAATTTGGTTTTTAAAACAGGTGGAGTGGATGGCTGCGATTGTAACGAGATTCTCAAGCTGATTGAGGAAGGTAAAATTGATACTACTCCTCTTATTACACATCGATTTCCGTTGAATGAGATTGAGGAGGCCTATCGTATCTTTGAAAACAAATTAGATGGAGTTATTAAAGTAGCTATATCAGGAAATAAATAAAAATAGAATTTGTGTATGAAGAATATACTGATAGTAAGTAATAATGATATGTGCCGCAGTCGTATGGCACAGGAAATTTTGAACTCCTTCGGTAGAGGGATGAAGATTAGTACTGCCGGTATTTTGGCTGGAAATTCTGTTCCTGACGTTGTTTGCCAAGTGATGGAACAAAATGGATATGACTTTTCGCGTAGAAAGCCCTGTGACGTTGCGACATATGCCCAACAGACGTGGGATTATGTCATTACCCTTTGTTCGGAAGCGGAGGAAGTGCAAAAGGAAATGCAGGGGGTAGTGAGAAAATACGTTTCTTTCAACTTTACAGATCCCTTTCAGGGAGGAATTCATGTAGAAAATGAGCAGGAAGAACGGGTTAGGGCACTATATGACATCATGCATAAAGAACTGTATGAGTTCTTTCGAAGTGAATTGATGGAAAAGTTGTTACCTCGCTGTTCCTGTGGCGCAAATACGTATTGTAGGTGTGAGTAGGAATATAAGTAAAATCATATATGTACATCATCCGGTGATGGTGGCAGATCTGTGTCATTTTGAACGCGAAGTTGCCAGAAAGCAATAGCGGATGCGGCGGCTACATTGAGAGAATCGACACCGTTTGCCATAGGAATAAAGAAGATACACTCTCGTATGTCTTGCGAAAGAAAATCCCCGGAAATCTGCGAATCAAGTCCGTTTTGTACTCTATGAATAGCTTCCAAAGCTTTGTTTAAAGCTTCGTAATGTCTTACGTTTGTCACAATAATATCATTCTGTGTCACTGTAGGCAAGTGTGCGGCATCAATAAGCATTTTTGTAGCTCACTTGTATTCTTCCGTTGTTTGGCCGAGATGAAAATAGATTCCGTAGATTCTTTGGGGAAGTCTTTTAATAAAGATAATACATTCTCTTTCTGTTTATCTTCAATCAAATCAGTCTTATTGAATACAACAATCAAATGTTTTCCTTCGCAACGTGGAATTATTTTCTCCGATAACTGTTCAATTTGAGAAGCGGCATTCACAGCATCTACCATCCAAAGAACAATCTCCGCCTGATCCAACTTCTGAAAAGTACGTTCAATACCCAAACTTTCAATCGTGTCATTGGTTTCCCGGATTCCGGCGGTATCAATGAACCGGAAAGTGATTCCTCCGATATTGACAGTATCTTCGATTACATCACGTGTTGTCCCGTGAATATCACTGACAATGGCTTTATCCTCATTCAATAATACATTCAGTAAAGTCGATTTTCCGGCATTTGTTTCACCGATGATAGCTACGGGAACACCATTCTTAATGGCGTTGCCGACACTAAATGAATGAGCCAACCGCGAAATGACCTGTTCAATTTCATCTGCCAGTTTCCTTAATGCCGAACGATCGGCAAATTCCACATCCTCTTCGCTGAAATCCAACTCCAATTCAATCATGGAAGTGAAATTCAACAACTTGTTGCGTAGATCTGTCAGCTCTTTACTGAATCCACCCCGCATCTGGCTCATTGCCAATCGGTGAGTGGCAGCAGATGAAGAAGCAATCAAGTCCGCCACAGCTTCTGCCTGACTTAAATCCATCTTTCCATTGAGGAAAGCACGTTGTGTATATTCTCCCGGCTGGGCCATGCGGCAACCGTTCTTAATAAGCAGCTGCATCACCTGTTGAAGAATATAAGTGGAACCATGACACGTGATTTCCGTACTGTCTTCTCCCGTATACGAATGAGGAGCACGGAAAAGGCTGACGAGCACTTCGTCAATCATCTCGTCTTCGTCATAAATACGCCCGAATGTCAAAGTATATGGTTTTTGTTCGCTCAATAATTTGCCAGCTTTGGCTGGCTTGAAGATGCTGCTTGTAATGGAAATAGCTTCCGGACCGGAAACGCGGATGCTTCCGATAGCACCGCCTTGAGCGGTAGCGATGGCACAGATAGTATCTTGAATCATTGCTTTTTTCTTTTTGGATGAGCAAAGATAATTGTTTCTAAGTAAAAAAAATAAGATTAGACACAACTTGTGCTTTATTTGTTTATATTTGCTGCCGTGCAGTGGTACACCAAACAAAATAAAACAATAATGCTTATGGAACCAGCGATTAATTTATATTCTTCCAATGAAAAGAGTGAACTCATACGGGAGAACTCACAAGAAATACTTTCTGTCCTTGCAGCTCATCAAATAGCTTTGTGGGAATATGATATCATTACGGGCAAATGCTCCTTTTCAAACGATTATTTTTTTACACTGGGATTAAAGGATGCCGGGATCATTTTTGAAGATATAGATGATTTCTATCGGTTTATTCATCCGGAAGATATTGAATTCTATAAACAAGCCTTTGCAGAAATGCTTTCATCAGACTCTAAGACCTCACAAATTAGAGTTCGTTGTATAAGTGAACAAGGGAAAGTAATTTGGCTGGAAGATCATTTTCTGTCTTACAAAGAGAGTTGCGAAAGTCATCCGGGTAAACTGCTGGCATATACGGTGAACGTCACTTCACAATGCGAAAAGGAGCAACATATCAAATATCTGGAAGAGTATAATCGCAAAATAATTGAAGCATTGCCGGAATTCATTTTTATTTTTGATGATAATTTCTTTATTACCGATGTTCTGATGGCACCGGGAACGATATTGCTTCACCCTGTGGAAGTGCTACGCGGAGCAGATGGACGATCTATTTATTCACCGGAGGTTAGCGACTTGTTTATTTGTAACATTAGGGAATGTTTGCGTGATGGTAAGTTGAAGGAAATAGAATATCCGCTTGAAGTGGATGGAAGTCTGCATTATTTTCAGGCACGTATCGCCCCCTTTGAAGGAAACAGGGTACTTGCGTTGATACATGACATCGGAGACCGGATTCAGCGTTCGCAGGAATTGATCGAAGCTAAACGTCGTGCGGAAGATGCTGATAAAATGAAGTCGGTCTTTTTAGCTAATATGAGCCATGAAATTCGTACTCCGTTGAATGCTATTGTTGGTTTTTCGGAGATTATCGCAGTGACAGAAAGTGAAGAAGAGAAAATGGAGTATCTGGAAATTATTCAGAAAAACAGTAACTTGTTATTACAGTTAATCAATGATATTTTAGACCTTTCCCGTATTGAATCCGGCAAATCGGAAATGCATTTCCAGCAGGTTGAGATTGCAGGACTAGTGGAAGAAGTGGAAAAAGTGCACCAGCTGAAGATGAAGTCGAATGTAGAATTGAAAGTGATTCGTCCCGAAGGAGAATACTGGACTTCTACTGATCGTAACCGTGTGATGCAGGTATTGTTCAATTTCTTGTCGAACGCGATTAAAAATACGGAAAAGGGAAGTATAACTTTAGGCTTGAAACATGAAGGACCCTGGCTGAAACTGTATGTCAGCGATACGGGTTGCGGTATATCCAAAGAGAAACTCCCTCAAATTTTCACCCGGTTTGAGAAACTGAATGATTTTGTGCAAGGCACCGGATTAGGGCTTTCAATTTGTAAAAGCATTGTAGAACGACTGGGCGGCCGTATCGAGGTAACTTCAGAATTAGGGCAGGGGAGTACGTTTGCACTCTATTTGCCTTATCAGGAAGTACCGAAAGAAGTTGCTGAAAGAAGCCTCTCACATAAGAAGAACGTCGATGAGGATAAACGTAAAAAGATATTGGTGGTAGAAGACATTGAGTCGAACTTTGTCCAACTTAATATTCTTCTGAATAAGGAATATATTATTTCATGGGTACGCAATGGACAGGAAGCCATCAATAGTTTTATCCGCGAAAAGCCGGATTTGATTCTGATGGATATTCGTATGCCGATCATGGACGGTATTCAAGCCACTGAAAAGATCCGTACTATTTCTCTGACTGTGCCTATTATTGCAGTGACCGCGTATGCTTTCTATACTGAACAGCAACAGGCTATTCAGGCTGGATGCAATGCAGTTATCTCCAAACCATATTCTTTGGAGAAACTGAAAGAAACGATAGAAACCTATATCGGATAATTAATTTTCTAAAAGGAAACCAACATTCTGAATGTTGTAGTGTTATTTATTATATAGTAGTAACATTATAATATATTAGAATATGGAGAAAGTGAAAAAGATAGTCCTCATCGGAGCTAGCGGCTTTGTTGGTTCCGCTCTGCTAAATGAGGCATTGAATCGTGATTTCGAGGTTACGGCAGTAGTTCGTCATCCGGAAAAGATAAAGATAGAGAATGAAAATCTGAAAGTGGTGAAAGCCGATGTCTCCGCGCTTGATGAAGTGACTGCCGTTTGTAAAGGTGCAGATGCGGTTATTAGTGCATTCAATCCGGGATGGAATAATCCTGATATATACGATGAAACAATCAAAGTTTATCTGACCATTATTGATGGAGTGAAGAAAGCGGGTGTTAATCGTTTTTTGATGGTGGGCGGTGCCGGTTCTTTGTTTATCGCTCCGGGCTTGCGTCTGATGGATTCCGGTGAGGTACCCGAAAATATATTGCCGGGAGTGAAAGCTCTAGGAGAGTTTTATCTGAACTTTTTAAAGAAAGAAAAAGAAATAGACTGGGTATTTTTCTCTCCGGCAGCAGATATGAGACCGGGAGTACGCACCGGACGTTACCGTTTGGGCAAAGATGATATGATTGTGGATATCGTGGGTAACAGCCATATTTCTGTAGAAGACTATGCGGCTGCAATGATCGATGAGTTGGAACATCCCAAGCATCATCAGGAGAGATTTACGATTGGATATTAATAAAAAAACAATGGCTTGAATCCACACATATTATCAGTGAAAGATTCAAGCCATTATACATTCTTTTAATTGCAATTTTATTCTTTCGATTACAATTTAATCTCCTGAATATAGATTTATATTCTGTCGAGTACAGTCTTAATCAGTGTATCGATTGTATTCTTATATCCGGTATTAGCCTCTTTGATCAGTCGGTTGGCTATTACCATACAGACGGTCATTGCCTTATGTCCCATCAGTCGGCTAAGGCCTGCAAGTGCCGAACTTTCCATTTCGAAGTTGGTAATTTTGTAACCTTTATATTCGAACGCTTCAATCTTATCATTCTGTTTCGGGTCTGCTAACGGGATACGAAGTTCACGTCCTTGAGGACCGAAGAAACCTCCGGCAGCGATTGTCACTCCACGTACCATGTCATCTTTGGCGATCCGGTCGATCAATTCTTCACTGGCATCAATGACGTAAGGAGCAGGAGCGCACATATTTCCCGACCAACCCATGTGATTGAGGAAAGCACGTTCGAAAGGCAAATCGCATACGGCATTACGCCCGGCATAGAAATTCAGTAACCCGTCGAAACCGATGGACTTTTGCGAACATACAAAAGTTCCGACAGGCGTATTGGGTTGCAGACCGCCACATGTGCCGATACGCACTAATTCCAGTTGGCGGAACTGATCCTTTTCTTCGCGGGTGACAAAGTCGATATTGGCGAGTGCATCTAATTCATTCATTACGATGTCGATGTTATCGCAACCGATTCCTGTAGAGACTACCGTAATCCGTTTACCTTTGTAAGTACCGGTGATAGTCTTGAACTCGCGGCTTTCCACTTCACATTCCTTGTTCTCGAAATGGGAGGCAACCAGTGCCACCCGTCCGGGGTCGCCTACCAAGATGACTTTGTCTGCCAACCATTCGGGTTTTACGTGAAGATGGAATACTGAACCGTCTTCATTGATTATCAATTCAGAGGATGGAAAGTACTTTTTCATGTCATTGAAAGGTTTTAGTTTTATAATAGGATTGTATCTATAAATAGAAACGCCGGAACCGGATTTAAGTTCAGAAGAAGTCTCTTTCTTTTTCCATAGAAAAGGGAGAACGTCTTGCGACTGAAATGAAATCGGATTCCGGCGTTTGTGAACGATTATTTGCTCAATGGCTGATTGCCAGCATTGCCTGTTGTCGGCTTGGCGATATTCTCACGCATGGAAGTATCAGCTTCGATATTCTTCATGCGATAATAATCCATGATACCCAAATTACCGCTGCGGAAAGCTTCTGCCATTGCTTTCGGAACTTCCGCTTCCGCTTCGATTACCTTTGCGCGTGCCTCTTGTGCTTTCGCTTTCATTTCCTGTTCGGAAGCTACAGCCATAGCACGGCGTTCTTCTGCTTTTGCCTGAGCGATATTCTTATCTGCATTAGCCTGATCGATTTGCAGAGCCGCACCGATGTTCTTACCTATGTCGATGTCCGCAATATCAATAGACAGAATCTCGAAAGCAGTTCCAGCGTCCAGTCCCTTACGGAGTACAAGTTTGGAGATAGAATCCGGATTCTCCGAATACCGATTTATGGTTTTCAGAAGAACCGATAGATGAAACGATACCTTCACCTACACGGGCAAGGATGGTATCTTCACCTGCACCACCGACCAGCTGGTTGATATTGGCACGTACCGTAACACGAGCTTTGGCTATCAACTGGATACCGTCTTTTGCGACAGCCGTTACCGGAGGAGTATCAATCACTTTCGGGTTAACGGACATCTGTACAGCTTCAAATACGTCACGTCCTGCCAGGTCGATAGCAGTAGCCATCTGGAAAGGCAATTCGATGTTGGCTTTCGATGCCGATACTAAGGCGTGAACTACCTTTTCTACGTGTCCGCCAGCCAGATAATGGGCTTCCAGTTCGTCGCGGGTGATATTTTTCAGACCGGCTTTGTGGGCTTCGATCATGCCCGGAACGATGATATACGGCGGAACATTACGGATACGCATCAGGAATAGTTGAATCAGCGAGATGTTAACTCCCGATACTTTAGCCGACAACCAAAGGAAGAACGGCACGTAATGGAAAAATATTATTAAGAAGATAATACCTCCGGCTATCAGAAAGATAGGCAAGTAGAAAGATGATTCCATTGATGTTTTTATTAAGTGAATATTATTCTTTGTGTTTCTCAACCATGATTGTACCGTCGGTGATCCGGCTTACGATTATCGGAGTCTTCTCATTGAGGAACCCGTCTATTGACTTTACCTCTACAATTTTTCCGTTAATCTCGGCATAACCGATTTGTGCCAGGCGGGTAGTACTGATTCCTATATCACCCACTTTGACGCTATCTTCTGCGCTACGGTCTACTTTTGAATCGATATCTTTTTTCAACGCCAGTTTGTCCAGCATTTTCGATCGCATAAACCAAATCAGTGATCCGATACAGGCAACCGCTGATATGCCAAGAGTGACAAATCCTCCTGCCATACCTAAATTGGTGAATGCATAGTAGTTGGCATACAGGATGCAAACCAATGCAGAAATTCCAGCCAGACTAATGCCGGGAATAACGAACAGTTCTACCAGGAACAGTATAACTGCGGTAATAATGAGAACGGCGATAATGAGTATATCCATAGTTCAGGGTTATTAATTATTTTGTTTTTCTGCATTACGCACATTTATTTCGAGAGCATCGAGTTCTTCGGACATTTGCAGTATCCGCTTTTCGAGGTCGAGAATGGCAGGAGCCATTTTGGCTTTTCCCTGTTGGTTGGCACCGGCATATTGTTGACGAAGGCCGTTCAGCTTTTCTTCTTGTTGATAATAGTCTTTTTCCATCTGCTGATAGCGTTGGAAAAGTGTCTTGGCTTTTGCGGATTTAAAGTCGCTCATCAGATAGTAAGTCGTATGGTCGTCAATGACAAACTCAAAGTCCATGGCACGGCGTTCTTTGGGCTTATGACTGATAGCGGCTTTCAATCGTTGCAGTGCTTCGGTAACCGCTTGTTTATCCTTCCAGGTTTCTTTCAGCGAATGAATCTGTGCCAGACGAATGATCTCTTGCTGCTCCATTGCTTCATAATTATAAGTCTGTTTGGAAGTGTTAGGGATGAATACATAAATACATATCTTTCCTTCCGGTTGGAAACGGTCGGAAGCAAACCATCCGAGGTTGTTGTATTCGTCGATGACGTACATATAATCATTATAAGGTGAATTGAACGGCATTCCCACATTTTCCGGTGTCAGATAAGAGTCCGTATTTGTGTTGTAACGAGTGACAAAAATATCATAGCCACCCAATCCCTCGCCATCGCTGGCGTAATAAACGGTGACTCCATCCGATAGAACAAACGGATAATTCGCATTCCCGGAAGCATTGATACTACCCGGTAACGGACGTCCGTCACTCCATTCATTCAACAACTTGTTCTTTGAAAAGATATCAAGATTACCTTTCTCGCCCTTTTCGCTATAATAGATTTTATTACCGATTTCTGTTTCATATACTGTTCCCGGCTGATCTCCTTCGGTCTGGAAGAATTCGTTGAACGTAAATAGCTTGCCGGACTCTTCACTGATCTTGTATGCGCTCAGGAAATTTGCTTTATCCACCACGAAACTGTCGATGATACATACTTCCTCAACCCCCTTCAACATACGAAGGTCAGATTTGCTTTTCTCCAGAAGTTTCTCCGCTTCTTCCGTCGGTTTCTTGCGTTTACTTAAGTCTGCGATGTATTCTTCAAAGCAGTTCACTGCGTCTTCAAAGCGGTACGTCTCATTATATGCTTGTCCCAGATAGAGTTGTCCACCGGTGATACGTTTCTTTACCGCTATTTCAAGAGGTTTCACCGCCTCTTCTGCCTCTCCGGTTTTCAGGCAACATACGCCATACCAATAATTATAATTCCCGTTCGACGGTTGTGATTTAGTATACTTCTTAAAAACTGGTTTGGCTTGTTCGTACTCACCTTTGGTAAATAAGGTGCGTGCCTGTTCCAACGTTTGTGCAGAGACTTCGCAAAGGAAGAGGCTGCAAATTAAAAATAGAATATATTTTCCTTTCATCGTTTTGAGCGTTTATGAGTGACGGGTAGATTGAAAACATCGCTGCTTTTCGGGCACCGGTCCATTTATCAATTGTTCAAAAGTACAAATTTATTAGAAATAAACCCTTTTTCTCTTCTTCTATTATGTTAATTCTTCTTTAAATCATTCTTTTCTCTTACTTTTGCAGCCGATTTTTAAAGATATGACACAATTTACGGAAGAAGAGAAAACCATTCGCCGCATTGAACGGCGGTTTAGCAAAGGGGTGGTGCAATATGGATTGATAGAAGAAGGAGACAAAATCCTTATCGGACTATCGGGAGGAAAAGATTCGTTGGCGCTTGTGGAGCTGCTGGGGAGACGCGCACGTATCTATAAACCTCGCTTTTCTGTCGTTGCAGTTCATGTGGTGATGACGAATATTCCTTATCAGAGTGATACGGAATACCTGAAAGCGCACTGTGAGACGTATGGAGTTCCCTTTGTGCAGTATGAGACAGCTTTTTGATCCTGCTACCGACACACGTAAATCTCCCTGCTTCCTCTGTTCATGGAACCGGAGGAAAGCTCTGTTTACTGTTGCTAAAGAGCAGGGTTGCAATAAAATAGCCCTTGGACACCATATGGACGATATTTTGGAAACTTTATTAATGAATATTACTTATCAGGGTGCATTCAGTACAATGCCGCCCCGTTTGGTGATGAAGAAATTTGATATGTCCATTATTCGTCCGATGTGTCTGGTTCATGAAGCCGATTTGGTAGAATTGGCAGCTTTGCGTCATTATCAGAAGCAAGTGAAGAACTGCCCTTATGAATCGCAATCCAGCCGTAGTGATATGAAAGGTATTTTACGGCATTGGAAGCGATGAACCCGGAAGCGCGTTATAGCCTTTGGAGCAGTATGACTAATGTACAGGAGGAATTATTACCAGATAAAATAGATTAATTTGAATAGATTGTTATGAAAGGATTCTATACCATTTTGTTACTGATTGTATCTAATGTCTTTATGACATTTGCTTGGTACGGGCATTTAAAGATGAAACAGGAGTACAGTTGGTTCGCAGCTCTTCCGCTGATCGGTGTGATTGCGTTCAGCTGGGCGATCGCCTTTTTGAATATTCCTGTCAGATACCGGCCAATCGCATTGGCTTTATAGGCAATGGAGGCCCGTTTTCATTGATGCAACTAAAAGTCATTCAAGAGGTAATAACACTTGTTATTTTTACAGTGTTCACTACCATCTTCTTTCAAAAGGTGTAAGGCTTTACATTGGAATCATCTGGCTGCATTTATTTGTCTGATTTAATCCGGGAAAAATAGAATGTCAAAAAAGTCCCAATAAATGATATAGGAATCAGCGATATAATGTGGTTGGCGTAGCGACTCAAACAAGATCGAACAAGTGAAGAAGATAATGACAACAATTAGCAGAATCAGCCAATATTGCGTTCCCCTGTCATTTACCATCCGTAACTTGTAATTTACCGGCAGTAGCATTCACTTCTTCGGTCGTTTTCTTGATGAATGAATCGACAGTTCAGTCGGCCATATAATCTGACACATCAAGCGAGTACACTTGATTGTTTTTGGTAATTTGAATGCTGGTAGAACGCCGGCCGATCTCTCCGGATCGGGTTGTCTCCTACATTTATATAGCTGTTCATCAAATGCCATACATCAAATTTATCACGTTGTGTAGAGTGGTAATCAATGGCTATGTACTGGTCTTTATTGCGATAAGTGCCTATTGCCCCTTCGTTGAGCAGTGCAGACAGTGCAGAGTACCCTTGGTTGAGATTCAGATCATAGAGTGTGATTTTTTTTTCATATCATACATCTCATCAGCCATATTGTCCTGACTGGCCCAATCGCCGGAACCTCCTAACTCGATACCGATATTAGTAACCCTTTTATTCTTTTTGATCTTTTCGACTATCGTTTCAGCATGTTTGTAAAGTTGGTCATAGTTATAACCGCTTAGTCCGATGCGGTGTGATCCTTGTCTCTGTGTGAGTGAGTTAGAGAATCTTTTCTCACTTACCCCTGTTGTGCTCCAGTCTACACCACCTGTTGATAGCGCTTTTTTTATCACTTGCGACTCCAAGTGTCGTGGAATGCCCCATACTTGTACTCATCGGTGAACTCTACTTCAATAGTACCACTTTCTCCTTTCACTTGGGTCACAAATCGTTCGATCTCTTTATATTCTGCCAGAAAGTGATCCATTTGCCACATCTTTTGATTCAATTCTTCCGCATCGCCTTTTTCGGTCAGTTTGGCCGATATATAAAGTTTTACACCAGGGTCACTCTGCGTAAATGTGCGGGAGGATTGAGTGGATGAGAATAGATGTAGGGTTCCACCTGTTATCTTCTCAAGCGGCTGGCGCAATTTGTTTTGATAAAATTCGCTGCCGATTGTCTTATTGTATAGCACTTCGTACCATTTGAGCTCTGGCTTTCCTTTATTGCCATATAAATAATAAGGCTGATCCAATTTTTTGTGGCAACAGGTTCAATGGAATGCCAAATGCCAACACCAGAATTGTGATGTAGATCCATTTCCGTTTTTGAGTAAAGGTAATATAGCCATTGTAGAATTTATTCCATTTTATGATTCTACGACAGCGACGATAGTGCTTTTTCTCTTGGCGGCGGTTCAGACCGTTGCGATCAATTATTGCCGGTACAAAAAACAAGGCTACAAACAGGGCAACACAGAGATTGATAATAATAATGGTTGCAAAATCATTCAGCGTTCCCTTTACATAGTCGGGCATAAAAAAGATAACCACTAATGATCCGATTGTGGTGAGCAGTGCCGCCAAGATAGCAATAAAGACACTTCTATTGCGGTAATAACTGTAGTGATCCACCATCACAATGGTGGTATCAATCATTATTCCGAATGATACGGCAACACCGGCTAACGAGATTAAATTCAACTCTATGTCAAACAGATAGAAGAAGATAACTGCTATCAGCACATTGGCAAAGAGTGACACAGTGATAATGGATAGATAACGACCGCTTCGGCTTGATATCCAGATGAATAGAAAAAAGAAATAGTAGCGATAGGAATGTTCGCTTTATCAGTTTGTTGACCTCTTCACGCACCTCTTTAGCCTCATCATTAGTCAGAGAGACATAGAATCCATCTGAAAGATTGGCTTGTACCTCTTCCATCCGCTTACGCAGTTCGGCGGAAGCTGTGATGATATTCACATCAGCATCGGCTGATATACTTAGATTGATTGTATTCAGACCGTTGATGCGGTAAAATTGTCTTCCCGCCGTTTCTTATAATCTAATTTAGCAATATTATCCAAATAGATGATTTTGCCATTGATGGTGGTTAGTGGCGTTTTTCCAATATCAGATCCGAGTGCTTCAGTCTCCAGAAGTAGTGTGATACGTTCTTTATTACCGTTGCGGTCGATCCGGTCAATATCTCCTACAATAGATCGTTGCCCTAAAAGTTTTGAAGCCCTGATGTGATTATACTGGATTCTAAACCGTAATTATGTAACTCTATCGGGTCATACTCAATATCCAGATAAGTTTGAGGTGCTCCCGAAACAGTGATCTCGCGCACATAATCAATCTGTGTCAGGTAGGGCTTGATATTTCTCTCCACATAATTCTGAATATAAGCCGGATCCATATCCGCATTGATGATATAAGACAAAACTTGTCTGGAGCTCTGTTTCATGCCGCTTCCGACATCTCCTCCCGACAAAGAGGGATAGCCGGCTCCCTCAGGTAACTTTCCGGCTACTTGTTTCAACAGGAAGATATTTCAAAACGGACGGCAGATATGTTGGCATTCTCTTTCAGTTTGATTGCCACATTTCCACTTCCGTAGGAGGAGGTAGAGGACGTTTTCTCGACACCGACCACTGACGAGACCATTCCTTCTATTTTAGAGGTGATCTCCTGTTCAATCACACGAGGTGACGCCCCTGGCCAATTGAACGAGACGTTTAATTCATCCCCTGTTTGGGAGTGGGTTTATAAGCGATCCTCAGCATCGGTATCAGGGCTGCCCCAATCACCATCAATACTGTCATAATTAGGATGAGGGAAAAGCTGGGGATTCGCTCTAAAAACCTTTCTTTATCATATCTTTACTCATGAGCAGCAGGATTAGCGTTTACGGTAAATAATATAATAGATCAACGGTATAAAGAACAGACTGATAAGTGTTCCGACTGTCATGCCGATAATAATTGAGAGCGATAACGGATATTGCAGATCCGACCCCATATCCACCCGATTCAGGAAGGGGGCAATGGCTAATATGGTTGTTAGCGAAGTCATAATGATCGGTTTCAGGCGACTGTGTCCACCTGCAAAAACCGCTTTTAGTACCGGCATACCCTGTTTTCGCAATCGATTGATTGTATCTACTTTCAAGATCGAATCATTGATGATAATACCACTCATCACCACCAAACCGATCATTGACATGATATTCAAACTTTCACCAAAGAGCCACAAACCAAGCAACACAAAGAAGACATCAACGACAATCTCCGAAAGGATGATTAGCGGTTGAATGATACTTTCAAACTGTGCTGCCAGAATAAAATAGAGTAGCGAGATTGCTACCAATAGAATGATAATCAATTCTTTGATAGTCTCCCGGCTCGAAAAATACTCGCCGGTAAAGGTCACGAAGAAGTTCTTATCCTCCTTTACAACCTGCTCGATGGTCTTCATCACTTGTTTTACATTGCTGTCCGGCACATCAAGAGCGATAGGATGGTAGTCACCGGCACTGCCGGAATAGAGTTTCTTGAAATCTTCTCCTTTGGTTTCACGGATTACCATTGAGAGCGGTATCTCCACACCATTCTTATTGCGCACCTTGCCCGATAAGATGTCGGATGCCTCGGCACGTGAATCGCCCGTTGTGACGGGCATTGAATAACTGCCTTGGTTAATGCGAAATAATGTGTTCTGGCTGATGATATTTTTCATCTTTCCGTAGATGTCATCATACGTAATATCATATACCGCCATCGCTTCCACATCGGCTATATAGCGGATATTTTGCTCCATGACAGCCGGAGGAACAACCACATCGGGCAGTGCCTTTCGAATCTTTCCTACTAATCCTGTTACCTGTTCCACGGTCGGAGCTTCTCCCTCCTTTGCTGTGCAATTGTACCACCAATGGACTTCCCTGTTCGGCAAATATCATATTAAAGATATTACCCGAAACCTGGAATGTAACTAATGCTTTCGGATGTTTTTCGGCTATATAATCTGTCAGTTTCTTCTCTATCTTAGCCAGTGTTTCCGCATCTTTCGCCTTGATATAAACAACGCTTTCGGAAGAAGTGATTTCTTTGGTATGCGACATTAAAAACTGCTGCACGCCAACCATTGAGGTGGTTTGCTCAGTCAGACTGTCAACCTGTGACAACAGACGATGTACTCGTAAGTCGTTCTCTTCGAGCGATATACCGCTATTCCAGTCGACTGTCATAATAGTGTCATCATGAGAGATATGTGGCAGACGGCTTTTTTCAACCATCTGATAGATGAAATAGGTTATCGGAATGAGTGCTATAAAGCAGATAATAGTCAATTTGCCATGTCGGAGTGTCCATTTTAGTGTTTTCTCATACGGCCGATAATAATTGAAGGTAAAGATGCGGGCTATAAAACGATTTTCGGTATATGGCGATAGCTTTTTATACATCAGATAAAAATAGACCGGAAGTACCAGCACCGCTACGAGTAAGGAAGCGAACAGTGCTATTGTCACCGCCATTGCCTGATCGTAGAACAGCGCACCGGCTGTACCACTTAAAAAAATTAGCGGTAAGAAGACTGAACAGGTGGTCAGCACACTACTTAGCATTGGAGTAAAAACCTCACTGACTGCTTCGGCGATGGAGTCGTCAAGCTTCATTCCCGATCGCCACTTTTGCGATATATTATCAATTACAATGATCGAGTTGTCAACAATCATACCCGTACCGAGAACTAATCCGGATAAAGAGATGATGTTGAGTGAGATACCCAACAGGTGGAACGCCAACAGGGTAATGACCAAAGACAGGGGGATGGTCACAACGATCAACATCGGTGAACGCAGGTCTTTCATAAACAGGAAGATGACTAGTGCTGCTAAAATACCACCTACCAACAGGTTACTGCCCAGATTGTCGATTGAGTAGGTCAACAGTTTGGTTTGATCGCGGGTCAGTTCGAACCGGATATTCGGATGTTCTTTTTCCAGATCATCTATCAGTGTAGCGATACTCTGTTGCAGATCCTCCATTTTGGCGTCGTTCTGTTTAATAATCGCCATCGAAATGGCTGGATCCCCTTTACTACGTACCAATCCGCTTCTTTTTGGCGGGACGTTGCACAATCTCACATAGTTCTTTGAACTGGTAGATACGTCCGTCGTGTTTGATATATATATTTTCAATATCCTTTTTGAAATGATGCGGGCATCAAAATGGATGCTGTAACGATACTGACCATCTTTGATGCTCAACGCTCCCAAAGAGACATTGTTGTTATTGATTGCTTGTTCAAGCAGACTGATATCTGCTCCCATAGAAGTCAATTTGGCATAATTCGGAATACAAAGTAATTCGGGCGTCACCACACCGCTGATATCGACCATCGCTGTTTGTGGCAACTGTTCGATACGTTTGGAGATAACGTCACGGGCAAACTGTCCCAGCTCGCTGAACTCAATACCGGCTTCACGAAGTTCTCCTCTTTGCCCGGAATGCCATTTTTGAGTGATAGATTAAGATAGAAAGCCGGAATATCGGTCACGCTGGCTTTGATTACCTTAGGACGCTCCACATCTTTCGGAAGTGAAGTGATTGCCCGGTCCATCTTTTCGTTGACATCAATAAAGACAATATCTATATTGCAGTCGGGCTCAAAATCCATATAAATAGTTCCGATATCGGCGCGAGCTTCTGCAGTTATATTTTTCAGTCGTGCCACCTGCGACAACTGATTCTTTGAGAGGCTTTAGCAGAACGTTATCTATCTCACGCACCGACATGCCGGGAGCCGCCACCTGTACGGTGATCTGCGGTATGTTGATAGCCGGCATAAGCGATACCGGTAGATATCCCATCGCCACCAGACTCATCACCATGATAGCAATCACGCTCATTGTCGCTGCTATGGGACGTGTGATTAGTTTCTTTATCATACTTTTTAGGGGTTAAAGGTTCGCCAATCAGACATTTTAATTAGGCGTCACCTCTGTTTCATCTGCCAGATTCAGATTGTTGGATACAATCACAACATCATTCTCCGAAATAGTGGTCTGTTTTTGGCATTACCCGTAATCACATGAGAATCAATATTAGACATAACCACATCCACATACGTCCATACCGCTCTGCCATCTTTATAACGGAAAATCACTTGGAACCCGTCTCGAAGCACCACCGCATCTTTCGAACAACAAACTGCTGCTTCACTTCACGCTCCAGCAGAATCTTTACATTCATTCCCTCTATTAAATAGTTATTATAGTTACGTACTTTCGCTCGTACTTTTAATTTGTCCTTGCTCATTAATCAAGGGGTTGACTTCTGTAATCTCACCCGTAAAATGTTGATCCTCATTGATAAAAGGAGATACCGAGATTCGTAACCCTCGTGCTACTTCTTCCATTTCGGCCTCTAATACACTAAATTCCACATCAAAATAGGAGTCATCAATCAATGTGCATAGTTTGTCTGTCGAACGGCCATATACCTTGGAATCCAAATCTGCCACGCGGCCACTAAACGGTGCGGTTAAATAACAATTAGCCAACTGGCGTTCGGCTGCCTCTAATTGATCCATTGCGCTCTCATATCCCGATGACGCTTTCATATTCTGCAAAATAGCGGTTGGAACGGCTGTCGTATCAGCTGTGTATCCCTGTCCAATCAGTTTATCTACCAGGTCAATATTTGCTTTTGTCATCGCACGGCGGCTTTTCCGCAGCTCTATTTCGGCCTCTTTCGTATTAAGCACTGCCAACGTCATTCCCTTGGCAACTCTATCTCCGTTACGTATATGAATGGCGGTAATAATCCCCGAACCATTAAATGCTAGGTCACTTTTAACTACTGCGCGCAGCTTACCGTTACATACGATTTGTTTTTGGAAGGACCGTTTGGTTAATACCATCGTATCGACAGTAATCAACTGTGTTTTCTCATCACTCTTACCGATTAAAGCTTCTTCTTTTTTCTTTCCGTCACCGCAAGCTGCCGCTCCCAACAGGCAAATAATCATCAAGAGACTTTTATATAGGAATAATTTCTTCATAACTTTTCTTTTTCAATGATTTTATCTTTCAATGATTTGATCGAATTCCGCACTAATATCTTTTTTATGAATAAAGTCATATAATGACAATTTTCTCAACTCAAAATAGGCACCCCAAAAGGTACTCAGTTGAGATATATATTGTCCGCTAGCATCATCCAACTCTTTTTGTGCCGTGTTCAGATCGGTCACGGTAATACCTCCGTTCAGGAATCTGTCTTTGGTGATATCATACCGCTGTTGCGCAACGATCAAAGCCTTTGCTGATATTTCGCACTGCCTGCCTTGTTGGTTGAACTGCATCACTTTAATTGAATATCTTGTTGAAATTGTATGGCATCCTGTTCGTTCTGTGTGCGTGCCAATCGAGCTTTTGCTTCAGCCATCTTTACTTTTCCCCGGCTCATACCCCAGTCGTAAATAGGCATTGTCAGCGAAACTCCGACAATTTGATCTTTCAATAAGCGATATGCTTCATTGAAACTATTTCCCTGTTTGTGAGAAACCCAGATTTGCCTGTAGCTCCACCTGAATTCCTTTTGCTGCTTTGGCTTGTGCTACATCCTGCTGTGCTTCTATTTCTTTCAGTTGAAGTGAAAGATTTTTGCGATGAGTTTTGTAAGGCTTTATCTAATACAAAGTCGTATTCCATGATAACATCCGGGGCTATTGTTGGCGGTAGTAGTTTAAAAGAAGTACTTTCCGAAATGCCCAGATAGGTCTTAAAGTTGAAAAGAGCAATTTCTAAATTTGTTCTGCTATTACTAACTGTTAGTTCTGCATTCATCAGAGCCAATTCCAACTGTAATAGTTCACTTTTGTCACAGTACCAATCGCAGAGCGTTTGAGCGCTATATCGTACATGCTTCGGGTATCATTCAGGTTTTCTTCATTTTTCTGATGACTGGTCTGTGCCGATAAGACGGAAAAGAATTGTGAGGTAGTCTGAAGGGTTATATTCTCCATCGACTCTAAATATACCTTCTTCTCCTTTTCATAGCGTAAAAGGCTCCGTCTTTTTCTCCATTTTAATTCATTAAACGATCGTAGAGGCTGTGTGTAGTGGATTGTAAGTGGATTTGAATTGTATATCTGCGTGCCATAATTAAACTGGTCCAACCGGTCGAGCGATGTGTTAAGTGATACTTTACCGCCTGTCAGAGGGATATTTTGATCTATTGAAATAGACAAATTATTATTCAATGTATTGTTTGCCACATAGCTGATACGCCCCTGTTTCTGGGTCACGCACATCTACTAGTGAGCGGTTATAGTTTCCCAAATTTCCATGCAAATTAAGCGATGGGAGAAACTGTGCCTTATAGGAACGGAAGTCCCAATACTGCGCCATAAAATTAAGTTGTGCCATCTGAACTTGTGGAGAACGGGCATGAGCAATCTCGATCGCTTGTTCGAGGGTTATATTTCTCGTGGTTAGATTTTGTCCGGTGATGGCACTACAGAGTAGCCATCCTATGGACACTAATAGTAGTCTTTTTGCATTTGTGTTTACGTCTTTGGTTTTGTTGTCTTTTAAACTTGAAATTTTGGCTCCATTACTATATTTATACAAAAAAATAATTTGTTTATTGAATAGTATTGGTGATTTTCTCTGTGTTTTATGTGACTATTTTATGTGGATCGGAGGCTGTTCATTATTTTTGTAGTAACCATTTAGCTTTTTATAAGCAAAGATCCCGAATAACTCTCTGTGGTATGACTATTCGGGATTTTTATTGTTTTATGTAATTAAAATGGATCTTCAAATGTTATAAGGTTAGAAGGTTTTGATGGTTCACCTCGACCGATCTCATTGTTTGCAAAAACACGAAATGCTACTGGAACTGCTCCAACTCTATTGTCAACGTGGGCTTGTATTATATCATCATAGGAAAATTGATTTTCGGCGTTTCCTTGAAATATCCACCTAGCTGATTCTTTTTTTCTAAACTCAATACGATAGAATTGTATTCGTGACCCTCCATTGTTCATGGGTTTTAAAATCTTAATTTACACCAATTGACATTTATGTCACAAGCACTAGGTCTTCCCGGAGGAGAAGGAACGTCAATTTTTCCAGCAAATGTAATTGTTGCAACTGTTAAGCCTAAACAAGCTAACAAGAAAATTCTTTTTTGAGGTGTTTTCATATTATTTTTATTTTGTTTGGTATAAAATGCAGGTATTCTTTGCAAAGATAAAGATAATAACTATTTTCGCAAATAATTATCATTAATTATTTAAAAATACACACTTATGAAAACAAATGCTCAACTTTTATTGCTTTTTAATTGGCATATTTTTTTTAGTTGTAATAGCACGGTCAAAAAATCAGATCATCCCTATTTCAAACATAGATACAGATTTTCCTGTTACCGAAAAATTGGAATTTAAGCCTTTTAATAAGTTTGACATTTTGAAAGGGGCTTCTGTATGATTGATGACTCTATACTATGGTCTGTCGAAGAGAATGAGGATAATTTTGGATTTTGCTATGATTTAAATACTGGAAAGAAATTATCTACAATAGCATCAAGAGGAAGAGCGGCCAATGAATTAACAGAATTAGAAGATTTTCAAATAATAGGTGATTCCGTTCAACTTTATGCATATCCAAATATGATAAAAACTTTCGCCAAGAGAGACATTATAGATAATGTGCCTATGGGTGAACGAAAATTTACTGTGACAATAGCTCCGGATAGTATTTGGGTACGTCGAATGGTTAAGCTTCCCAATGGTTTTGTCCTTGCAACCTTAATGCCAGCTTTTTTCTGAAAGCGAAAAAGTGGAAATGAACGAATTTAATCAGAAATCGATAGCTATATTTGATAATAAGGAAGCAAAATTTTATGAAACAATAAATTATGAAAGTTTTGATATTGGAAAAGCAAAAAGATATGGAACTGTCTGCAAATGATCTAATAAAATGTGCTTACGCTGATGGTTCTATTGAAGTAAAAAGGAAATGATATGGCTGTTTTTTATGCAAGTAATCAGTTTATATTGTATATATTTGATGTCAAGAATGGAAAGGTAGTAGGTGAAAAAAGATACACGAAAATGCAGCGTGAAGAGGTAAGAAGTAAAACATTTGCGTCACTTAATACGATGAATGAAAAACATATAGGAATTGAATCAATGAAACTTAATGATAAATATATTCTATGTGATGTTAAAGGCTATTTTAGCGAAGAGGATAAAGATTCAAAACTAATGAAAGAAGCAATATTTGTATTTGACTGGCAGTTAAACCCAATCAAAAGTTTGATTTGCCAGATAGAAAAAATGGTTATTATGGACTATCAAATAATGGCCGTTCAGTGTACTTTTTGCGAGTTTAACGAAGACGGGCTCTACATTGTATAAGGCAGATTTAAATATATAATTTACTGCTTTTTTGTATTACTTGGAATAAGAAATGGAGGAAGTGACAAATCAGCCTTGTACTTGCCACTTTCTCTATTTCAAAATAAAACTAGCTATCCTTGATTATTGACATATTCTTTTTTCACATAATACTAAGCTGATGATTCATAGATGCCTTCTGTGAATAAACTGTGGTAATTTCATTCTTTACTATCCTTCACCCTCTTCACCAAATACACATTTCCTAATCTCGTATGCTGTCGGCTGATACCTGTTGCGGTAAAAATTTGAGCCAGTTGGATAGGTGTACAACTTCGTAGTGCTGCGGGAAATCTCTTTTTAATTCCTGATGAATAATAGCGGCGGAGAGTGACAGACAATCCGACTCATTCAATGTGGCAGGCGCGTATGTGTTGCGCACAATGTCTTCTATAGGGTTGACATGATAGTATGCCATGTTATGACATTGCAAGGCGTGTTCTTCCTCCTTGTTAAACCAGTGGCGGGCACCTGCAAGCAGTTCCTCTTTCAGTTGGGCATAGATTTGTGATTGTTCAATTCCGGTACAGTCTATATCATGTTCCGCTTCAATGCAGATGAATCTGCGGCTGCCTGTCGGATCACATAGTAAGTCAGTTCGGTTGCTCGTTCCGAAATTCATTATCCCACCCTGCTATTAATCTTTTTCTATTGATTGGTATCTCTCTTTTGTTGTTTCTCAATGTGTAGCCAATGCAATTTTCGCCAGTACGGAGAAGTTTAATGCTGATATATTTCTTCTTCTGGTATTGTCTTCATGGAAATTGACATCCAACTGCCAATGTAGATTATTCTCAATTTCCCAGTGTTCTCTACTATTTTTAAGTATCTTCTGCGCATCAGGTTCCAAGGAAGATATAAAACATCTTTTTTCCACTGTAGTGCCTTTGTTTGTATTTCTGGTATTCTCAATATATCCGAAAGACCGTATATTTTTCCACTTCTTTCTAATATCTGCTCCCAGAAAACCGGGATCGTTGCAGCAATAGCAGATTCTCGACTCATTCCTGCCATGTCCTTCCTCATGCGTCTCATATTTGTCAAATCGTACTGTTGTACCTTTTGATACAATACTTTCTGTTGCTGACAGTACTGTTTCCTTTAATTTCGGTTGATTATCTTTCACTATAAAAATGTAGTCACCTTCTCCCTTTATGACTTTCTCTGCAATTGTACGCTGGCATCCTAAAGCGTCAATTGTAATAATACAATCTTTTATACACAACATATCTAATAATTCAGGAATGACAACTATCTCATTTTCCTTTTCTTGTGTGCATAACTGTCCAAGGGAGATTCCCAGTTCTGTTGCAAATGCACTAATAACATGCAATTTGTACTTTCCCGTATTCGAATCAGGAAGTACTCCTTGTTTACGACGACGCTTGTCCTCTTCGGATTCATAGGCTCCTCGTATGGTTTTACCATCAATGGCTATATGACCCGAATAACATTTGAGAATGCTTTGGACCCATTGTCTATAAGATTCTTCAAATTTTAAAGGATCTAATGCCGAGAAAAAGCGATTAAATGTATCATGAGAAGGGATGCCATTAAAATTGGAAAGCTTGGCTGCAAAAAAAGATTCTTTACTTTTACCAAAGTCTTCTATTGAATTCCAAGTATCAGCGCCACATATAACAGCAGAAATTGCAATAAGAACAATGGTACTGGCCTGATGCTTTTTACAACGCTCTATCCGGTTATCTATCAATATTAATGAATCAGCAAATTCATGTAGGTTGCTGATCTCAATCCTTCTTTTAGTTTCTTGCTTCATTTTAATTGTGATTTATAATCACGTAAATGTACTTAAATAATATTGTAAATGAAAGATAAATATCTTATTAATAAGATGAAAAGACGATATTCATGTAAGATAAATGTATAAAAGATAAAGAAAAAGTATAATGCGTTCCCTGTTTAGTGCTTGTTTAGGAAAAGCCGACTGGAGTTGTCCGGTTGGCTGACAATAGTTGACTGAACAGCCGATTCAATCGTCCGAATAGCCGATTAAAGTTGTCCTATGATGAAGTTACACATTTAAATTGATAAGAAGTAATGGCTATTGTGTTTGATTGGTATGAAAATCCTAATGCTTCTTCGGAAGAAGAAGCGGCGTTGCATCCGCGTATCTTTATGAATGGAAAAGTGGATACGGATACTCTTTGTTACAAGATTCATGACTACAGTTCGTTGACTGTGGGCGATGTAAAGAATGTGCTTGATAACTTATCGAAGATTCTCGGCGAGTCGTTGCGAGAGGGAAAAAGAAGTACATATCGAGGGGATCGGCTATTTTTATCCCACTTTGGCTGCTACGGGGAAAGTGACTCGTAGCACTCCGCATAAGACTAATAAGGTGGCTTTCAAAACTGTCCGATTTCGCCCTGACAGTAATCTGAAAGGACATTTTGTGGGTGTCCGCGCCAATCAGTCCAAGTATGTCCGCCATTCGGAGAAGGTGTCAGAGGTGGAGATTGATATGCTGTTGAAAGAATATTTTGCCGAACATCAGATGATGACCCGCCGTGATTTTCAGGAAGTGTGTGTGGTTTGGCACGTACTACGGCCAAAACGCATTTGGTACGTTTGCGTGGAGAAGGAAAGCTGGTGAATATCGGTTTGCGCAATCAGCCGATGTATGTGCCTGCTCCCGGTTATTATGGCGTATCCAGAGATGCGGCACATCCTTCACGGTAGTGACTGTGAAGGATGTGAAGAAGCATATTTCTTTGAGTAATCACACGAAACGGTTGATAGCTTGAGACTTTGTCCTCATGTAAAGGAATGAAAGAAAAGAAGCGAACCTTATTTCGCTATGTATTTTTCATTCCCTCCGTATAATAAGTCTTGAACTCTCCATTTTCTCCACTATAAATAAAGTAGGCGTCAATCGTTGTATCCGCTTTGCAGAAAGCTTCCGCTTCTTCCAGTCCCATCACCATGAAGGCGGTGGCAAGGGCATCGGCAGTCATACAGTCTTTGGCGATTACCGTAGAGGACAAGATATTGTGTTGTACCGGATAGCCAGTTCTAGGGTCAATCGTATGGGCGTATTTCTTCCCATCCTTATAATAATAATTGCGATAGTTTCCGGAAGTAGCCAAGCCTAAATCTGTTATCTCAAGAATTGTCTGTAAGTCTTGGTTTACGGCCAGTGAATCGTCGATGGGCTTATTGATTCCAATGCGCCATAAGCCTTTGGAAGGATTTTTCCCTTTCACTACCACCTCGCCTCCTATATCTACCATATAGTTTTTTATTCCCTTACGGTCGAGCAGTTGTGCAATTACGTCTACCGAATACCCTTTGGCCACGGCACTACAACTTAACATAGTACGAGGATCCTGTTTGATAACTTTGCCGTTATCCATTTTCACTTTTTCATATCCGGTGATTTGTAACAGACTGTCTATCATTAATGAATTAGGAAAAGCACCTTTTTTGAAACCGAATCCCCAAGCATTGGCAAGAGGGGCTACTGTAATGTCGAAAGCACCCTTTGTCTCGCGGGAAATTTCCATCGAGCGATGGAAGCATTTCTGGAAAAACTATCAGTCACCAGCTCTTCATTGCGGTTGACGCGACTGATAACAGAACTGTCGTTGAATGGCGATAAAGATTGGTCGAAGCGTTTCAGTTCAGCTTCTATTTCCGGTTTTAAGTCACCGTCATGCTGATAAGTAATTTTATATACTGTCCCAAACACCAAACCTTTGACACTGTAATAGCCACCTTGTTGATTATGTCTGACTAATATCCAGATAGTTGCCAAAATCAGGAAAGCCAGCCAAAGGAAACTTTTTTTTGTTTTCATACGCTCTTCTATTTGATAAGAAAACTCGTTTTATTGAAGAAATAAATGTTCAATTAATATCTTTAGTCCGATAATGACTAGAATGATACCTCCCCATAACTCTGCTTTCAGTTTCCGGGCGATGCCGCAGCCACATTGGATACCAAAGATCAGACCGATGAGTGACATGACAAATGAAACAAACCCGATGATGCTGATAGGAGGGAGGATTTCGGTATAGTCCTGAACTCCCAGAAAGGCAAAGGAAATGCCGATTGCCAATGCATCAATACTCGTGGCTATTGCCATAGTCAATACCACTTTCGGATTTGACGGATTGAACAGTTTACAACATTCTTCTTCTTTAAAGGATTCTAAAATCATTCGTCCTCCTAGGAAGGCAAGAATTCCGAAAGCGATCCAATGATCTATACTTTCTATAAGATGACTGAAGGTTTTTACACACATCCATCCGATAAATGGCATGATTGCCTGAAAAAGCCGAAAGCAAAAAGCCATGATTAGCATGGGTTTCCAACGGGTACGTTTCAAAATAATGCCGCTTGCAATGGATACAGCGAAACAATCCATCGCCAGACCTATTGCAAGCAACCAAATCTCTAGTCCTGTCATTGTATTCTAAAGAGGCAATTTATAGATGAGGGAATAAGTGATTCCCATGTTATTTGATTTAAACTTACCGTAACCGGGCACGTACCATGGGTCTCCATATTCTCCGATAGAAGCTTTTGTCTTGTATTTCATACGTACCGACCACCCCATGTTGAAGTTTTTGTAAATACGTACTTTGACGCCTAAAACGATTTCCAGCCATTGCACCGATCCTTTCATACCCAGATGGCTGAATGGCACACTTCCTCCCCAATAACCGTCTTCCAAACTGGGGTTACCTATTACATCTCCCCAGATAGGATCATCTGCCGGCATTGTGGAAACATCATATTTAAATGAACTGAATGCATAGCGAAGTCCTGCATACAAGTAGCTATTCTTCTCTTTTTTCTTTGCCATGGTGTTGTAGTCCACACCAATCCGGAAGAATGGGGCCATTTTGCTCTTATAGTGTATGCCTGTTTCGCTCCAGGTATCTGTTCCTCCCATACCAAACTCAATAGTAGGGATGAATTTATTCTTGAGGTTAACGGCTACGCTGACTTCAGAACTCATAAAGTCGCCTCCCAGCAGCTTGCTTCCAACGCCATATAAATCCACACCGACATACGTACCATTGTAGAGCGGAATGGTATCTATCTCGGCAACCTCTTTTTTCTTCTGATCTCTTTTGGGCGTTTGCGCCGGACGTTGCTGTTGTGCCAGCAACGGAAGCCCAATGCAAAAGAGCAGAAGCAGACTAATTAGTCGTTTCATCAGGTGTGCGTTCTGGCCGATAATTATAGAATATCTGCAAGTTCTCGATTTCATTTGTATTGGCTTCTTTATTTTTTATATGAAGAGAATCTATCTGGTCCGGCTGCCCGTTGCCATAGGGAGGAGGGTTACCCGGTCTTCCCGGTTTTCCAAATTTAGCGCTGATTATATTTTGTTTCATCATATAACCACATTCCATGGACTGGAAATAAGGAGTATTTTGTTGTACAATGTATAATGTGTCAACATCTTTTCTCTACGTTTGGGATCGTATCTGAATATGAACACAGTAGTATCACTTGTGTATCGTAGTGGCAACATCAGAGTATGCACATTCTTTTCATTGTTCAGGATGATAGAGTCAGTGCCCAATGCTGTGATTGTTAATGAATCAAGCGTGTCTTTTAATGCAATAGTAGGATTATCCGGATTAATGGTATATATTGTGCAGTACATCATCGGACGTCCTGCCAATGAGCAATCGTTCTCATCCGAGCAGGCACTGTGTAAGCTGACTGCACCGCCAATGATAGTCAATATGAGAAAGATACGAATTAAATTCTTCATAGTCAGTTTATTGAATGTGAATCAAATTTTCTTTTCTATCTGATAATTATTCCGTTCCGGTGCATTGCGCGAGATGAGTTCGCCAAGGAATCCGGCTAAGAATAATTGCGTACCTATAATCATTGCCGTAAGTGACAAATAGAAATAGGGAGAGTCGGTCACCAGTCGGTAGGGGAGACCGTTGTACATGGCATATAGTTTACTGGCACCTACGATGATGACAGAAATCATTCCTATCAGAAACATCAATGATCCCAACAGTCCGAAGAAATGCATCGGCTTGATGCCGAATCTGGAGAGGAACCAAAGAGAGATTAAATCCAGATATCCGTTGACGAAACGGTTGAGTCCGAATTTGGTTGTGCCGTATTTACGCGCCTGGTGGTGTACCACTTTTTCACCGATTTTCTTGAATCCGGCATTCTTTGCCAGATAGGGGATATAGCGGTGCATTTCGCCGTACACTTCTATGTTTTTTATAACATCTCTGCGATACGCTTTCAGGCCGCAATTGAAATCGTGCAGGTTTTTAATACCTGAAACTTTGCGTGCCGTTGCATTAAACAGTTTGGTGGGAAGTGTCTTTGAAATTGGATCATATCTCTTTTGCTTCCAGCCGGATACCAGGTCGTAGCCATCCTTTGTAATCATCCGGTAAAGTTCGGGGATTTCGTCTGGGCTATCTTGCAGGTCCGCATCCATCGTTATAACCACGTCTCCCTGCGCTTCTGCGAATCCACAGTAAAGTGCGGGTGATTTACCGTAGTTACGGCGGAATTTGATACCTTTTACATGTTCCGATTGAGCTTTAAAGCTTTTCGATCACTTCCCATGAATGGTCGGTACTTCCATCGTTAACGAAAATCACTTCGAATGAGAATCCGTTGGCTTGCATTACCCGTTCTATCCAAGCATAGAGTTCGGGTAGTGACTCTTCTTCATTGAATAATGGGATTACAACTGATATATCCATTTTTTTATTACTAATTACTTACGAATTATAAATTACGATTGAGACACTCCGTCATTTTCCGGTTTGGCCTTTTTCATTACCATCAATGCGGTGGGAATGGCCAGGATACTTCCCCAAAATACATCCCATGACAATAGTTGCATGGTGATATTGATGGAAGTAAGTGAACGGGCGGTATCTATTGTTTCTTTTATAACTTCTTTGTTTTCTATCAGAGCCGGGGTGTTGGTCATCAGTTCGTCCCACAACTGGATATAGGAGTTGATGATAAAGCCGTGGTCAATGAACTGGAAATAGGCGTAGTGTGCAACGGCTACCAGCAGGGAAGCAAACATATACATAAATATGGTAAAGAGCATGGCATGTGAAAATTGGATACTTCCTCCGCAAATCTTATCCCGGTACATTTTCGCATAGTGATATCCGATGAAAGGTACGGATAATGTCAGGATTACAAATAAAGCGAAAGGAAAGGTATGTGGAATCCCAGCGGGAATAGAATGAACTTAAGTATCCAGTATACTCCCATATAGGTGCCAAAATGCATGGCATATTTTTGTAAATAGCTTCTGTTCTCTGTCATCTTCATTTATAAATTGCGCACAAAGGTACAAATAATATCGGTTGGTAGGGGAATTTATGCCTGTTAAAGTTAATAAAGCAGTCAGGAAGTTGCTGTCTGAATATTTTTTTGCAAAATTGCCTGAAATTACCTGTTAGTCGAATTTTGTTTAAAAAAGTTGTCGCAGCTATTGCAGGAATACATAAAAATGTCTACCTTTTTGCAAAACGGGTAAGTCCTATACGGCCAGCTCCTTCGAATCCTCCAGGGCTTGATCGCAGCAAAGGTAGTTGGTTGTAGCGGCGCGATATAGATAAGCTTACCCACTTGCCTCTTTAGCTCAGTTTAGCCAGAGCACGTAGTTTTTTACAATGCAAAAGATTTAGGTTGAATGGCTCAAAAAAAAATATGTGGTTTAAAATTCTTCCGGATGAACCTGTTTATGATACATCCCTTTTCGCATTTACATTCAATTATTATAAATAACTAACCTTTTATCAAGAGAATATTGAATTATTTAATTCTCGTTTATAATCCATATACGGCGCAAATCACCCAATTCCTCTTCAATACGGAGTAACTGATTGTATTTAGCCATACGGTCGGAGCGGCTTAAAGAACCTGTCTTGATCTGCCCGCTGTTAGTAGCTACTGCGATATCGGCGATAGTAGCATTTCTGCCCGAACGGTGAGAAGTAACAGTAGTGTATCCATGACGGTGTGCCATTTCGATAGCGTTCAGAGTTTCGGTCAGTGAACCGATTTGGTTTACTTTGATCAGGATAGAGTTTGCACATCCCTTCTCGATACCCATTGCGAGGAAATCTACGTTCGTAACGAACAGGTCGTCACCTACCAACTGGCAGCGGTCGCCGATACGTTCGGTCAGCTTTTTCCAGCCTTCCCAGTCGTTTTCGTTCATACCGTCTTCGATAGAGTCGATAGGGAATTTGTTGATTAGTTCTTCCAGATAGTCAACTTGTTCTGCGGAAGTGCGTTTCTTACCTTTTTCACCTTCAAACTTGGTATAATCGTAAATACCATCGTGATAGAATTCGGAAGAAGCACAGTCCATACCGATCATAACGTCTTTGCCCGGTTCGTATCCTGCTGCTTTGATAGCGGCTAGAATAGAATTCAAAGCATCTTCCGTACCTTCGAGGTTAGGTGCGAAACCACCTTCATCACCTACAGCAGTGCTAAGGCCACGGTCTTTCAAGACTTTCTTTAAAGCGTGGAATACTTCAGCACCCATGCGCAGACCTTCTCTGAAAGAAGGAGCACCTACGGGACGGATCATAAATTCCTGGAATGCGATCGGAGCATCACTATGTGAACCACCGTTGATGATGTTCATCATCGGTACAGGCAATACATACGTATTCGTACCTCCGATGTATCTGTAAAGAGGAATATCGAGATAGTTGGCAGCAGCTTTGGCTACGGCAAGCGAAACGCCCAGAATAGCGTTGGCACCTAAATTCGATTTAGTCTTAGTGCCGTCCAATGCCAGCATTGTGTAGTCGATACCTCTCTGATTGAGTGAAGACATACCAATCAGCTTCGGAGCGATGATTTTATTTACATTATCAACCGCTTTTTGTACTCCTTTTCCACCATAGCGCTGTTTGTCACCATCGCGAAGTTCCAATGCTTCGTGTTCACCTGTGGAAGCACCTGACGGCACAGATGCACGTCCCATAATGCCTGATTCCAATACTACGTCAACTTCTACTGTGGGGTTACCTCTTGAATCGAGAATTTCTCGAGCTACAATTTTTTCAATTTTCATCGTTTCTATTGTTTTTGAATAAGATTTCTGCAAAAGTACGGACTTGACGGGGAGTGAGAAATCACTATAAATAGGTATTCTTTTTGTGCCTATTCCCTATATGTCGTTAGTCCGACCTTATACTATAACAACGGGACGATGCTTTTTGTTTGAGTGCGGCAGGGTGAATTTGCAGGATTTTAATCTTCGATAATAACCCCTAACAGTGGAAGCAAATCCATTGCTTGCAGGGAAGTGATGACAGCCCCTTTCAGATCGCTGATGTTAAGCGTGATTCCGCTGATACGGGAAGTGCGCAAATCTATTCCGCGAAGCGGAGCGTGTGAAAAATCGGCTTCTACGAGATCGCAACTCTCAAATGCGACGGATGAAAAACGGCAGTCGTTCAGACTTCCGTTGCGGAGCTGGCTGTGTGCAAAACGTACCTGGTTCATTTTACTCATAGCCAGATTGATATAACCTGCGTTGCAGTCATGCAGCAAGACGTGATTCATTGTTGTTTCCGATAAATTGGTACCCAATAGCTTGCAGGAAATGAATTCTACCCGGTAGAGTGAACTTTCAGCGAAAGAAATGTTGGATAAGTCGCAGTTCTCGAACCTGACATCGCTCAGTTGGGAGGAACGGAATTTACATTCGCTGAATGTCTGATGCTGAAAGGTGCAGTTTCTGAAACTTTTATAAGATTTGTCGATGCCTTCTTCTTTTCCTTTGCAGAATAAAAGATGAGAGACGGTTTCTTCTCTGTCGAGCCATTCCTGTAGGGTAATAGTACTGACTTCCTGTTCTTCCATCATGGGAGGAACAACGCGGACGGGTTTGGTTGGGCTTCTTTTAATCATGGCGTAAAGGTAGGATTTATATTCGAATTATTAAATCTGTTTTCCCACATATCCGCCGGCTAACGTTGCGGCTAATCCTATTCCTATACTTAATAATGTATATAGAACAAATGCTCCGTAAAATTCTCCTTTCAGCAGACCTACGCCGTCACTGGAGAAAGTAGAGAACGTTGTGAAACCTCCGCATAAACCCGTTGTCAGAAACAAACGGAACTCGAACGGAAGGTGAAATCGCTCTGAAAGGGCATAGAACAGGCCGATGAGAAAACTGCCGAGAAGATTGACCGTGAAAGTGGCCCATGGAAAATGATAAGGGACGATTCGTTCGTGCATTAACAACTGGATGAAATAACGTAGTGCACTACCGGTTCCTCCACCGATAAAGATATAGATAACTTCTTTACTCATTTGATTGAAAGATTGATATTATTTGTAGGCGGCTTCAAAATCTTTTTCGAATTGCTGGAAGCCTCCGGGATAAACAAGATTGATTTGTTCTGAAATGGTTGACGGATCATTTTTGTTTTGCAGAACGGATATGAACTTTTTGAATATCTCGCGAGGAACGCTCTCTATCCAGAAAGTGACAAGCGCATGCGAAAGGATATAAGAGTATTGCTCGTCCGTCATTTGCTGTTTCATAAATTTGCCCTGGCTGCTATTTAAAAATGTAGGAAGGTTTACTTCTCCCAGCATATACATCGTCCGAACTCTCCCTTGTTCGTATTCGGTAAATGTGTGGCGGACTGCTTTTTGTGAATGGTGCAATGTTCGAAGTACTCCGACAGTCCTTCGTTAAGCCAGCTTGGAGGACGCTTGCCGAGAATCTGCGAAACGAAATGATGACTTAGTTCGTGATAGATAATGGCAAGACTTCTCTCCCGTCCATTCTCCCGTCCTAAGATGACTGCCTTTTGTAGCTTAGGTGAGTATGCACCACTTGCCTTGATAGGCAGAGACACATTGATACTTTCTAAGTAATCGATTGCTTCTCTTCTATTTTCAAATACATATAGTTGGAGGCTCAGCGTATCGGGCAGTCCGAATTGTGAATAGAAATCAACCTCATGTTGAAGAAACTGTTCTATCTTCTTCCGGTCTTTGCCGGGAAGCGGGTCACCGCCATATTCCACTTTTACGGTTTGGGCATGAAGCAAACCGCAGAAAAAGAAGACCGGGAAGAAAAGTAAAAAAATATGCGCATGATACATCTATTATTTCAGGTTGTGTAGCTTCATATATTTCTTTTTATCACGTTTACTCATGTCCTGCATGATAAGGTCATGGTCGGTCACAGCCTGATAGATGGTTTTCTCTTCCGGTTTCACATCTCCTTCAGTTGTGCGGAATACAGGAATAAAGTGGGAGTAAGGGTATCCGGATGATAATCCTCCTTTGAACTTATTTTCATCCAGAAAAAAGAAAGAGATGGCAGCACCTGTGGGGCCTGCCTTTCCTATGGCTTGTCCAACTTGTACTTCTTCGCCCGGTTCGATAAAATTCTCGTTCATCACTAGATAGGCTGCAAAAGTCTGATCGGGATGATAGATGAGCAGCTGTTGCGGGTTGGTGGTTTTACAGGCTATTCCGCTGCGGGTGGCGTAGATTGTATCACCTTGTTTGATGTGAAAATTCAAGGTCTTGAATGGTTCACGCGGATCGGTTTTCCAGGCTGTCTTTTGATTGTTCTTTACGGGTAAGGCATAAGGAGTCTGAATATTGAAATCTTTAGGAAATTTGCCCCGGTAGAACGTATAAGAAGAGGCACTTTTAAACGGATTGTCTACGGTAGTTTGAGCATCTTTTTCCCATTTTGACTCGATGATACCGTATGGACGTTCCAGCAGTTTACGTAAAGACTGCGCGGAAGTGTAGCTGGCGGACAATGTGAAAATCAATAGAGCGATCAATTTAAGGTGCTGTGCCATATTCTAAATAGTAAAGTGTTTATTGATATAGTTGGGATAATACGTTGCAAATATAGAAAGATTATGTAATATGCGTCTTTAATCCTTTTAATTTCTTCACCATAGACACTATATTTTTTCTAGCTTATGGATTTGTTATCTGCTTTATATTTAAATGTTTATCCCGTTTCTACTTCTATATCCTTCTATATTTTCTTTTATAAAGAAAAACACCTCTATTGTTTCCTGTCTATCTTTGCCATACGATTATTAACTAACTCATTTATATCATGAAGAACATGAAAATAGGAACTGCAATATGGGCCTGCCTGTTGCTCTCTTTTTTTTCTTCGGCACATCAGCAAAGGCCGAAAGTATCACTTCTCCTGACGGACAATTAAAGCTTAATTTCTCTGTCAACACGCAAGGAGAACCGGTGTATGAACTCTCTTATAAAGGAAAAGAGGTGATTAAACCTTCGAAACTGGGACTGGAATTGAAAAATGATCCCGGACTGATGAATGGATTCACTCTGGCCGATATTAAAACTTCTGCTTTTGATGAAACATGGGAACCGGTGTGGGGGAGAGGTGAAATCGATCCGCAACCATTATAATGAAATGGCTGTTACCCTGAATCAAAAGGCGCAAGATCGTAATCTGATTATTTGTTTTCGTCTTTATAATGATGGCTTGGGGTTCCGCTATGAGTTCCCGCAGCAAAAGAATCTGAATTACTTCGTGATTAAGGAAGAACATTCCCAGTTTGCTATGGCCGGAGATCATACGGCCTTTTGGATACCGGGTGATTATGATACGCAGGAATATGACTATACCGAGTCCAGGCTTTCTGAGATTCGTGGATTATTGCAAGGGGCGATTACTCCCAATGCTTCTCAAACTCCTTTTTCTCCTACCGGTGTACAGACTGCTTTGCAGATGAAAGACAGACGACGGGTTGTATATTAACCTGCACGAAGCTGCTTTGGTGGATTACTCCTGCATGCATTTGAACCTTGATGATCGGAACCTGATTTTTGAATCGTGGCTGACACCGGACTCACAAGGAGATAAAGGTTATATGCAAGCACCTTGCCGTTCACCTTGGCGCACGGTAATCGTGAGTGATGATGCACGTGATATTCTGGCTTCCTAAACTGACATTGAACTTGAACGATCCTTGTGCTTATGAAGATGTTTCTTGGATTAAACCGGTGAAATACATTGGTGTGTGGTGGGAAATGATTACCGGAAAAAGTTCCTGGTCGTACACGGATGATGTTTACTCTGTGAAATTGGGCGAAACAGATTATTCCCAAACAAAACCGAGCGGACGCCATGCAGCGAATAACGATAATGTGAAGCGGTACATTGACTTTGCTTCAGAGCATGGATTCGACCAAGTATTGGTAGAAGGATGGAACGAAGGTTGGGAAGATTGGTTCGGCAATCAAAAGACTATGTGTTCGACTTCATTACTCCTTATCCTGATTTCGATGTGAAAATGTTGAATGAGTATGCTAGAGGTAAAGGAGTGAAGCTGATGATGCATCATGAGACTTCCGCTTCTGTGCGTAACTACGAACGTCATATGGATGAAGCTTATCAATTTATGGAAGATAACGGTTACAATGCGGTGAAGAACGGGTATGTAGGTAATATTATTCCGCGTGGAGAACATCATTACGGACAGTGGATGAACGACCATTATCTATATGCAGTGAAAAAAGCGGCCGAATATAAGATCTGTGTAAATGCTCACGAAGCAACCCGTCCGACAGGATTATGTCGCACATATCCGAATCTGATCGGTAATGAATCGGCTCGTGGCACGGAATATGAAGCCTTTGCAGGTAATAAACCGTTTCATACCACTTTACTTCCTTTTACCCGTCTGATTGGCGGACCGATGGATTATACTCCGGGTATCTTTGATACCAAACTTTCTTTCTTGTCGGGCGATCATAGTTTTGTACGTACAACTTTGGCTAAACAATTGGCTCTTTATGTAACGATGTACAGCCCTTTGCAGATGGCGGCTGATTTCCCTGAGAACTACGAACGTCATATGGATGCATTTCAATTTATCAAGGATGTAGCCGTAGATTGGGATGATAGTAAATATCTGGAGGCAGAACCGGGAGATTACATTACCGTAGCACGTAAGGCGAAAGGTACTGATAACTGGTTTGTAGGTGGTATCACCGATGAGAATCCCCGTACTTCTGCTTTTACACTTGATTTTCTCGAACCGGGAAAACAATATGTAGCGACATTGTATGCTGACGGAAAGGAAGCGGACTTTGAAAAGAATCCTACTTCTTACCAGATAAAAAAAGGACTTGTTACAAACAAGAATAAGATGTCTGTGAAGCTGGCACGTAGCGGAGGATTTGCAGTAAGTTTGATTGAAGCAACTCCCGCTGACTTGAAAACGATCAAGAAATGGAAATAAGATTCCGGCAAAGAGATTGTTTCCGGATTCCCCGCTTTTTAATAAATATTAGTTGTGCTTCGCAAAGAAAACTAAAACTTTGCGGAGCGCTTTTTTTATAGGACGAATTCTTTTTTGTACTTTTGCGCCATCTTTTTTTAAACATTATCAATAAAGAGAACAACATGGGAGGTTTTTTCGGAACAGTCTCGAAATCGAGTTGCGTGACTGATTTATTCTATGGCACAGATTATAACTCACATCTGGGTACAAAGCGAGGAGGACTCGCGACATACAGTAAGGAAAAAGGTTTTATACGCTCCATTCATAATTTGGAAAGTACCTATTTTCGAACAAAGTTCGAAGGAGAATTGGACAAGTTTAAAGGAAACGCCGGTATCGGCATTATTAGCGACACAGACGCACAACCTATTATCATCAATTCTCACCTCGGCCGCTTCGCCATCGTCACAGTCGCTAAAATAGTCAATATTCAGCAACTGGAAGATGAACTTCTCAATCAAAATATGCACTTCGCCGAACTTAGTTCGAGCAATACCAATCAGACGGAACTTATCGCATTACTTATTATACAAGGCAGAACTTTTGTGGAAGGTATCGAAAATGTGTTTAAGCACATTAAGGGTTCTTGTTCGATGTTGCTTCTGACGGAAGATGGTAGTATCATCGTATGCTGAAGGTAAAGGAATTCCTTATCATCGTGCTATTGCCAAGTACACACCCACCTGGCCTCGTAGTTTCACTCCTGCCAATCAGGAAATGCGTTCACTGGTAGCAAAAATGAAGCTGATACCTAATCGTGCAATGCTGGAAGGTAAGCGCGTGTTGTTTTGTGACGATTCTATAGTGCGTGGAACCCAACTTCGTGATAATGTGAAAATTTTATTTGATTATGGTGCCAAAGAGGTTCATATGCGCATTGCTTGTCCGCCATTGATTTATGGATGTCCTTTCATTGGTTTCACTTCTTCAAAAAGTGATTTGGAATTGATAACCCGCCGGATGATTAAGGAGATTGAAGGCGATGAAAATAAGAATCTGGAAAAATATGCAACGACAGATTCGCCGGAGTATAAGAAGATGGTGCAAATGATTGCCGACCGCTTCGGTCTGAGCTCCTTGAAATTCAATACTTTGGAAACTTTGGTAGAAGCGATAGGATTACCAAAATGTAAGGTATGTACCCATTGTTTTGATGGCTCCAGTTGCTTCTAATAACAAAATAATAAAATATTAATAGAAAAAGAGCTGTGATTTGTTTGGCAATTCACGGCTCTTTTTCTATTTTTACAGGCAAGTATGAATATTAAAACAAAAAGAAAAATGACGGTGATAGAACGATTTTTTAAAATATGTAAGCTTCGACACTCAGTCTGATGAGAATAGCGGCTACCCCCAGTACGCCGAAGCAGATGGTGTTTGCGCAATATTTAAGATCTGAATTGGAACAATTGGGCTTTCAGGAAATTTCTTTGGATGAGAATGGTTATCTGTTTGCTACATGGCCGGCCAATACGGATAAACCGGTTCCTACCATCGGATTTATTGCACACATGGATACCAGTCCCGATATGACGGGTGCGGGAGTCACCCCACGCATTGTCTATGGTTATGACGGGACAGATATTGTATTGTGTGAAGAAGACAACGTTATACTTTCTCCCAAGCAATTTCCCGAATTGTTGGATCATAAAGGGAGGATCTTATTGTAACTAACGGCAAGACATTGTTGGGAGCTGATGATAAGGCGGGCATTGCTGAAATTATCTCAGCTATGGTATATTTGAAAGAACATCCTGAAATCAAGCATGGAAAAATTCGTGTGGGATTTAATCCTGATGAAGAAATAGGCTTGGGTGCACATAAATTTGATGTGGAGAGATTCGGATGCGAGTGGGCATATACGATGGATGGTGGTGAAGTAGGGGAGTTGGAGTTTGAAAACTTTAATGCCGCTTCTGCGAAAGTGATTATTAAAGGACGTAATGTACATCCGGGATATGCAAAGGATAAAATGATCAACTCCTTGCGTGTGGCTAATGAGTTTGTGTCTTTACTGCCTACGGACGAAGTGCCCGAATGTACTGATGGTTATCAGGGATTCTATCATTTGATTGGCATGACGGGTGAAGTAGAGCAGACTACCATCTCTTATATAATCCGTGATCATGACCGTGCCAAGTTTGAGGCATGCAAGGAAAATATGAAAAAGTGGGCGGAAATCATCAATAAGAAATATGGAGAAGGTACCGTTACCTTGGAACTGAAAGATCAGTATTACAATATGCGTGAGAAAATTGAGCCGGTGATGCATATCATTGATATCGCTTTCAAGGCTATGGAAGAGGCGGGCGTGACACCTAAGGTGAAGGCTATCCGCGGTGGAACGGATGGTGCACAACTTTCATTCAAGGGATTGCCTTGTCCCAATATTTTTGCCGGTGGCTTGAATTTTCATGGCAGATATGAGTTCGTGCCAATCCAGTCTATTGAGAAAGCCATGAAAGTGGTGGTGAAAATCGCTGAGTTGGTGGCAAGATAAGTAATTTATTAACCTTAAAATAGTAAAGTAATAACATGAAAACAACTCCGTTTACCGAAACACACATTGCCTTGGGGGCGAAAATGCACGAATTTGCAGGTTATAATATGCCTATTGAATATTCGGGAATTATTGATGAACACCTTACAGTATGTAATGCCGTAGGTGTTTTTGACGTATCCCATATGGGTGAATTTTGGGTAAAAGGTCCTAATGCGTTGGAGTTTTTGCAGCAAGTGACTTCAAACAATGTAGCAACTTTGCCTGTCGGTAAAGCGCAATATACTTGTTTCCCTAATGAGGAGGGAGGTATTGTTGATGACCTGTTGGTATATCACTATGAATCCGAAAAATACTTGTTGGTGGTAAATGCAGCCAATATTGAGAAAGACTGGAACTGGTGTGTCAGTCATAACACAGTGAGTGCGGAATTGGAAAATGCATCCGACCATATGGCACAGCTTGCTATTCAGGGACCGAAGGCTATGGAAGTTTTGCAAAAACTGACTCCGGTCGACTTGTCCGAAATTCCTTATTATGCTTTTACCACAGGTGAGTTCGCCGGTCAGAAAGATGTGATTATTTCGAATACCGGTTATACCGGTGCAGGTGGTTTCGAGCTTTATTTTTATCCCGAAGCCGGTCAGGCTATCTGGAAAGCAATTTTTGAAGCAGGTGCTCCTGAAGGGATTAAACCTATCGGACTAGGGGCTCGTGATACATTACGTTTGGAAATGGGCTTTTGCCTGTATGGTAATGATTTGAGTGATACCACTTCTCCGTTGGAAGCAGGATTGGGCTGGATTACCAAGTTTGTTGAAGGAAAGAATTTCATTTCACGCGCTTTACTTGAAAAGCAGAAAGCCGAAGGATTGAAACGCAAGCTGATTGCTTTTGAAATGGTAGACCGTGGTATTCCCCGTCATGGTTATGAACTGGTAAATGCTGATGGAGAGAAAATAGGTGAAGTAACTAGTGGTACCATGTCTCCAATGCGTAAGATTGGTATCGGTATGGGATATGTTCAGACCGCTTACACGGCATTAGGTACTGAAATATTTATTGATGTGCGCGGACGCAAGCTGAAAGCTGTAGTAGTAAAGGCCCCGTTCAGAAAATAAATCGAAAGCCGGAAAAGAGAACGCTGATAACAAAGAAAACGCGAATATTCAAGAAATCTGGATATTCGCGTTTTCTTTATATGGCTGATATACATTTACGGTTAGTTCCTTTTCATAAAAACAGCTTTTAATGCAAAATTAATAATAGGATGAAGAATATGATAAATAGATAATTCTTAATTTTGCAATCAAAAATTTATTAGCTATGTCTGAATTGGCTCCATTGATAAGTGATTTGGCTTTGATTCTGATCTGCGCCGGTGTCATGACGCTCGTCTTTAAACGGTTAAAGCAACCTCTTGTTCTCGGCTATATCGTAGCCGGCTTTTTGGCAAGTCCCCATGTTCCTCTTACTCCGTCGGTCATTGATGTGGCCAATATCCATACATGGTCGGAGATTGGTGTGATATTTTTGTTGTTCGCTCTGGGATTGGAATTTAGTTTCAAGAAATTGGTGAAAGTAGGAGGGACAGCGGTCATTGCGGCGTGTACCATTATATTTTGTATGATATTGGTTGGAATTTTTGTGGGGTGGTCTTTCGGGTGGCAACGCATGGACTGTCTGTATTTGGGAGGTATGTTGGCCATGTCCTCCACGACTATTATCTATAAGGCTTTTGATGATTTGGGGTTGAGGCAGCAACGGTTTGCCGGTTTGGTTCTTAGTATTTTGATATTGGAAGATATATTGGCTATTGTTTTGATGGTTATGTTGAGTACAATGGCAGTGAGTCAGAATTTCGAGGGTAGTGAAATGGTCTATAGCATTGCTAAATTATTATTCTTCCTTATATTATGGTTTGTGGTAGGTATTTATATCATTCCTACATTTTTGAAGCGTTCCCGCAAGTGGATGGCAAATGAAACATTGCTGATTGTTTCGCTGGCATTGTGCTTCGGTATGGTAGTTGTGGCGGCCAAGGTTGGATTTTCGGCTGCGTTTGGAGCTTTTATAATGGGGTCTATTTTGGCAGAAACGGTGGAGGCCGAAAATATAGAGAAGCTTGTGGCCCCTGTAAAAGATTTGTTTGGAGCCATTTTCTTTGTATCTGTGGGAATGATGGTAGACCCTGCCATGATTGTAGAATATATATGGCCCATTGTGATTATTACATTGGCCATTCTGCTTGGGCAGGTTATTTTTGGTACAGGTGGCGTGATTTTGTCGGGACAGCCGTTGAAAGTTGCCATGCAATGTGGTTTCAGTCTGACCCAGATTGGTGAATTTGCATTCATTATCGCTTCATTGGGGGTAAGTCTGAAAGTAACCAGTGATTTCTTATATCCTATTGTGGTGGCTGTTTCGGTCATTACCACATTTCTGACCCCGTATATGATACGTTTGGCGATACCTGCTTATCATATAGTAGAGAAACGTCTGCCCGGCAAATGGAAAAAAATGCTTGAGCGTTATTCATCGGGATCACAAACGGTGAATCATGAAAACAATTGGAAGAAATTGTTGGTTGCCATAGCTAGGATCGTAGCTGTTTATTCCGTATTGTGTATAGCTATGATTACACTTTCATTCCATTTTATTATTCCATTGTTCCGGGCTAGTCTGCCTGTCTTTTGGGCCAAATCTGGCAGGAGCTGTTTTTACTATCGTTTGCATCGCACCTTTCTTGCGTGCCATTATTATGAAAAGAAAAACCACTCTGTAGAGTTCCAGGCGTTATGGCAGGATAGCCGTTTCAACCGGGCTCCCTTAATTTCTACCATTTTACTCCGTATAGTGATAGCTGTCATGTTTGTGATGTTTGTGATAGAGAAACTTTTTCAGGCTTCCACGACTTTGCTGATCGGTATAGCCGTTGTTTTGGTAGGTATGATGATGTTCTCGCGATGGCTAAAGAAACAATCTATATTCATGGAGCGTACTTTTATTCAGAATTTGCGTTTCAGAGATGTGCATGCTGAATTTACAGGCCAGAAACGTCCTGAGTATGAAGGACATTTGTTGTCCCGCGACTTACATCTTTCGGATTTTGAGATACCTGCGGATTCCTTATGGGCGGGATATACGTTAAGAGAGCTGAATTTGGGGCATAAATACGGAGTACATGTGGCATCTATCATTCGTGGAATGCATCGTATTAATATTCCGGGGGCAAATGTACGTCTGTTTCCCGGTGACACCATACAGGTAATCGGTACGGATGAGCAGTTGGGCGAGTTTGCCCGTCAAGCAGAAAGAGTATCAGCCGCCGCCTGAAGAGGAAGATTTGGAAAGGCGTGAAATGAGTCTGAAACAGTTCATTATAGATCGTAACTCATTTTTCTTGGGTAAGAATATCAGAGAAAGTGGTATCCGGGATGAGTACAAATGTCTGGTAGTAGGCGTCGAAAAAGAAGATAGTACGCTGATGACCCCTGATATCAATGTACCTTTTACGGAAGGAGATGTGGTATGGGTGGTAGGCGAACGGGATGATGTGTACCGTTTGTTGGGTAAGAAAGAAAAAGAGGAAGAATAATTAATTTTAATACATAAGAAAACCATGAAAAGTGATCCTAAAGATTGTCTGTATTGTCAGAACAATGAGACATTGCACAATTTAATGATTGAAATAGCGCCACTGAGTGTTTCACGCGTATTCCTTTTTAAGGAACAAACCTATCGCGGACGTTGCCTTGTTGCTTATAAAGATCATGTAAACGACTTGTTTGAACTGAGTGATGAAGAACGTAACGCATTTATGGCAGATGTTACCCGTGTGACCCGTGCTATGGACAAGGCTTTCCACCCTGAAAAAATAAATTACGGAGCGTATAGTGACAAACTTTCTCACCTGCATTTTCATCTAGTTCCCAAGTATGTGGACGGACCTGATTATGGAGGTATATTTCAGATGAATCCGGGAAAAGTTTATCTGACTGACGCGGAATATCAAGAAATGATTGATGTAGTTAAGGCAAATCTGTAAATGATAATCTAGAGTCTACGGTTCACGGTTCACGCCCACAGAGGAACAGGGGACACAGAGGTTGTATCGCGAAGCATACCTATAATTGTATTAAGAGTATAATCATGGACAGTGCCTAAAAGACTCTTTTCCCTATTTCCTCTGTGTCCCCTGTGTCCTCTGTGGTGAACTATTCTTCAAAGTCAAAATCGAAGTCGAAATCGTCCATAAACTCCGGAGTTGTAAATTCTTCTAGCTCGCGGCGGTCTTTTTTAGTTGGGCGTCCGGTTCCACGTGCACGGTCTACGAATCCGCTGATTTTGCTCATTTCAAGCAATTCATATTGATCGGGAGTAGTGACGTTTTCCATCATCTCCGGTACAAGTTTGCGCCTATGCGCTTTTCGATAGCCTGCAATACTTGAAGGAATAGGTGATAGGTGGCTTCTTCACTTGAATAACATCACCCGGTTTTACCATACGGGCAGCTTTGACCAGCGAACCATTGATGGTGATACGTCCTTTTTTGCAGGCTTCTGCTGCAATTGTACGTGTCTTGAATATGCGTACAGCCCACATCCATTTGTCTATTCTTGCTTCGGCCATTTTATTTAAGCAATTATTAAACTTAAATATCTTTATTCCGGCAAGGCAAAACTGGTTCATCGTGATGTCAATACCGGCAAATGATTTCTCCAGCTGTTTCCAATCGTTCATTCATTGTTTTCCAGTCTTCGTCCGTAAAGTGACCCAAAACAAAATCCACTTGTCCGCCGCGGGGAAAATCGTTACCGATACCAAAGCGCAGGCGGGCATAGTTCTGTGTCCCTAACGTTGCAGCTATATGTTTCAATCCATTGTGTCCGGCATCGCTTCCTTTTCCCTTCAGGCGTAGAGTTCCGAAAGGGAGAGCCAGATCGTCTACTACAATCAGCACATTCTCCAGTGGAATGTTTTCTTTCTGCATCCAATAGCGAACGGCCAGTCCACTTAGGTTCATAAAAGTAGACGGTTTCAACAGTATCAATTGGCGACCTTTGATCGTGAAATTAGTGGTGAATCCGTAGCGGCCGTCAATAAAAGGAGGAGCACTGTTGTTTAGCCAATGATTCTACTGTCATGAATCCGATATTATGTCGGGTTTCATGATATTCCGGACCAATGTTCCCCAGTCCGACAACTAAGTATTTTATCATCGTATTTCCGTAAAACAGTTCATTAATATAAAACGGCTTCTTTAGCGTTAATCAATTCCAAACCTTCATAGCTTAATTCGCCCACTTTGACAGTCTTGCCCAGACCCAAAGAAGTTACATCAATAACCAGACGTTCAGGAATTACATTGTATAAAGCTTTCACTTTCAGTTTACGCAACTGTAATGCCAATTTACCACCGGCACGTACACCTTCTGCCAAACCTTCCAGCTGAACAGGAACTTCCATAACGATGGGTTTAGCTTCATCAATCTGATAGAAGTCAACGTGAAGGATTGCATCCGTTACAGGATGGAACTGGATATCTTTCAAAATAGCGTTTACTATTTTACCGTCAATGTTCAAGTCTACAACATAGATGTGCGGTGTGTATACCAAGTTACGGAGTCCTTCGGTGGGCACGGAGAAGTGAGTAGCTACGGGCAAGCCGTTTTCGTCTTTCTGCACTCCATACAATACACAAGGAACACCATTGTTCTTACGCAATTCGTGAGTTGCTTTCTTTCCTACGTCTGTTCTGACAGTACCTTTAATTTCAATTGATTTCATTGTTTTTTAATTTTTTGTGTTACTCTAAATTAAGTTGATCTTATTGCTTAATTCGCCATCACACGATGTGGTATATCACACGATGAGCTTGAAAAAGCGGTGCAAAATTACTGCTTATTTCCGACTTGACAAAAAGAAAGCACAATTTTTTTATCATTGTGCTTTCTTTATCGGTTGGAATCAGAAATCGATATCTATTTTAATTTCATTCGGACTAAGCGGCTTGTGAGCGTCTTCGGTCGTTTCCTGTTCTTCATTTTCAGTGTGATGAGGTTCAATAGGACCTTGCTCTTCGGCAATAAACTGTATAGCCTGTTGTAAACCGTTCATGAACTTCTCAAAATCTTCTTTATATAGAAAAATCTTATGTTTTTCGAAGCTTACTTGCGAGTCATCACCTTCTCCCGAAACAATCTTCTTGCTTTCAGTAATAGCCAAAAACATTTCATCTTTTCGGATTTTTCTTCACATCTAAATAATAAATACGTTTGCCGGCTTTAATTGCTTTTGAAAAAACAATTTCTTTGTCACCATCCACTACACTTTTCTTTTTATAATCTTCCATAACTTAAGTATCTTTATAAATCGGCTTCAAAATTGGACATTTTTTTTAAATGGGCAAAGAATTTGCGGATAAACTTCGATGAAAAAAGCGATTTAGATAGCTCTATGTAAATTTTACATTAAAAAATGTAATTATGTTATGTAAAATCAATGAAAATACCTACTTTTGCAACTCCTTAATAATTTTATGTGAATTATGATAAATAGAGTTCTTATTCGTCTTAAGATAGTTCAGATAGTCTATGCTTATTATCAGAACGGAGGCAAAAACTTGGATACAGCGGAAAAAGAGTTATTTTTCAGCCTTTCTAAAGCGTATGACTTATACAACTATCTGCTGCTTTTAATGGTAGAGGTAACTAAACAGGCTAACAAACGACTGAATGCTGCGAAAAACAAACTGGTTCCTACTAAGGAAGAATTGTTTCCCAACACCAAATTTGTGGAAAACCGCTTTATTGCACAGTTGGAGGTAAACAAACAGCTGCTGGAGTTTTCGAACAATCAGAAGAAAACTTGGGAGAATGAAGCTGATTTCGTAAAGACTTTATGTGATAAAATCTTAGAAAGCGATATATATAAGGAATATATGGCCAGTGAGACTTCTTCGTATGAGGAAGACCGTGAATTGTGGCGCAAACTATATAAAAATATTATTTTTCAATAATATCGAACTAGATCAGGTTTTGGAGGACCAAAGTTTGTATTGGAATGATGATAAGGAAATAGTGGATACCTTTGTGTTGAAGACCATCAAGCGTTTCGATGAGAAGAATGGTGCAAAACAGGAATTGTTGCCGGAATTTAAAGATGAGGAGGATCAAGACTTCGCGCGCCGTTTGTTCCGTCGTACTATCTTGAATGCCGATTATTATCGTCATCTGATTAGCGAAAATACAAAGAACTGGGATTTAGATCGTGTAGCTTTCATGGATGTAATTATTATGCAATGTGCATTAGCAGAAATTCTTAGTTTTCCGAACATTCCGGTCAGCGTTTCGTTAAATGAGTATGTAGAGATTGCTAAACTCTACAGTACTCCGAAAAGCGGTGGCTTTATTAATGGTACATTGGACGGAATCGTTAAGGAATTAAAAAAAGAAGGGAAGTTGTCGAAAAACTAATACCTTTGTCTAAATAGATTAAAAAACTAATAAAACTGATTATTTTATGAACCTATTAACTGTATTTTTTCAAGCTCCTGCTGCTGGCCCTGAGGTGGAAGTTTGATGTGGATCATGCTGATAGCAATTTTGTTATCATGTACTTCTTTATGATTCGCCCGCAGAATAAAAAGCAAGAAAGAAATTGCGAATTTCCGCAAATCTCTTCAAGTGAACCAAAAGGTGATTACTGCCGGTGGCATTCATGGTATTATCAAGGAAATTAACGATAATGATGTGGTTCTTGAAATCGCTTCCAATGTAAAAATTAAGATAGACAAGAACTCTATCTTCGCTGATGCTTCAGCAGCTAGCAGTCAATCTGCTACGAAATAAGGAACTAAAAATAAATAAAGCCTATGTTCGAACGTAGGAACATAAACGTATATTTATTTAAAATTATCAGGAGAGATTAAGGACTTTCTGCTTAGTGATAAGAGCAGAGAGTTCTTTGTTTTTTTATTTTTCTTCTTTATTGCGGTGGATTTCTGGTTGTTGCAGACACTAAACAACGATTATGAAGCAGAATTTTCTATTCCTGTCCGTTTGAAAGGAGTTCCAATCATGTAGTTTTAACTTCTGAACCTCCTTCTGAACTCCACGTTAGGGTAAAAGATAAAGGGACGGTGTTGCTGAACTATATGTTGGGCAAAAGTTTTTTCCCGGTGAATCTAGTTTTCTGATTATAAGGGATAAAAGATAATCATGTGAAGATTTTTACGGTTTCGGATTTTGAGAAAAAATTTAGGTCAAGTTGAATGTATCTTCCCGTTTGCTTTCTATAAAGCCGGATACATTAGATTATATCTATTCGGAAGGAAAGTCCAAAACTAGTGCCTGTCAAATTTCAAGGAAAAGTGACTGCAGGGCTTCAATATTATTTTTCTGATACCATTTGCAGTCCGGATTCCGTATTGGTATATGCTCCCGGCCGGAATTTTGGATACAATAACGGCAGCTTATACGCAAAATTAAATTTGAGAATATTTGGATACATACGTCGGCAACGGTTTCTTGAATCCCGGTGAAAGAGGAGTGAAGTTTGTTCCGGGCTCAGTTGAACTGACATTCCCCGTCGATATATATACGGAGAAAACCGTGAAGTGCTCATTACATGGTATCAATTTTCCTGCAGATAAGGTATTGAGGGCATTTCCATCTAAAGTTCAGATTACGTTTCAAGTTGGTTAAGTCGGTTTCAAGCATAAAAGCAAGTGACTTTTTTTAATTAATGTTTCTTATGAAGAAGCTTTTGAAATTGGGGGGGGATAAATACACGGTTAAGTTGAAATCATTCCAAGTGGAATCAATCAAATCCGTATTACTCCGGCACAAGTTGATTTTTTGATAGAACAATCTCTTCCTGATGGCAATTAAAGTTGGTATAACCGGCGGAATCGGTAGCGGTAAAAGTGTCGTTTCCAGATTGCTCGGCATAATGGGAATCCCTGTTTATATTTCTGATATAGAGGCGAAACGTATTACGAATACGGATGAGGTAATTCATCGGGAACTGTGCGCTTTGGTTGGTGAGGAAGTTTTTCAGAATGGGGAATTAAACCGTCCTTTTTTGGCTACCTATATGTTGGGTATCCGGAACGCATGTGCTCCAAGTGAATGGGATTATTCATCCACAGGTGACGGAAAGATTTCCGTCAATGGACCGGTCGGTTGATAGTAAACCATTAATAGGCATGGAATCAGCCATTCTTATAGAGTCTGGTTTTAGAGATGAAGTCGATGTTATAGTGATGGTCTACGCGCCATTGGATATAAGGGTAGAACGTGCGGTGCGACGTGATGGCTCTTCAAAGGACTTGGTAATGCAGCGTATCGAGGCTCAAATGAGTGATGAAGAAAAATGTGAAGCTTCTTTCGTCATAATAAACGATGGTGAAAAGCCGTTGATACCACAGAATTTTAGAGCTAATTGCTTTTCTATATCAAAAGATTCATTACCTTTGCTCCGCAAAAAATAACTAATACAAAAGTAATATACTATGTTGAAGACTATCTTGTCTATCTCCGGCAAACCGGGGTTGTACAAGCTCATTTCGCAGGGTAAAAATATGTTGATTGTAGAAACAATTGATACAGAGAAGAAACGTTTCCCTGCTTATGGCAACGAAAAAATTATTTCTCTGGCAGATATAGCAATGTACACAAACGATTCGGAAGTTCCTTTACGTGAAGTGTTGCGTTCAATCAAGGAAAAAGAAAAATCTGCAGCCGCTTCTATTGATCCAAAGAAAGCTACTTCTGAGCAATTACGTGAATATTTGGCTGAGGTTTTGCCTGACTTTGATCGTGACAGAGTATATACCAATGATATCAAGAAATTATTTTGTGGTATAATATCTTAGTCTCTAACGGAATTACAGACTTTGGTGAAGAGACTGCCGTTGAAGCAGAATAAAGTTACGGAATAAGGAGTTAAAAGCACAATGTGTTTATTAAAGGGTAAACATGCTTTAATTTTTTTAAATATGGTTATAAACAAAAGTTTTTTTAAGCTGTTCTTGCAGGACTATATGAAATTTGCATAGAATATTTTAGAGAACTTATTTGTCGTATTCAGGGCTTTTTAATTATTTTGATGCAAAATAAATATCTTGTTACTGAGGAATATTACACAAAAAGAACAAAAGCGTTTTTAAGATATTATTCTGTACTTGAAATCTGGACAATTTCAATCGCTATTGCAGGAATAATGTAACGAACGCTCATGGCTGTATATGCAAATATATAGTATCGAGCGTGGGTTGTTGTACATTATTTGAATAGTGGCAGTCCAGAGCCTCAGGTACGATAATTACAACGTTCCCACGCTTTTTTATATACGAAAGATTCTTTCGAGGGAACCGGGAGGGATAGAAGGAAGGAAAAGAGCATGAAAGCAGCAAGAAATAGCGGAATTTGTATGAAACTGGATGATTTTACCGGAGTTTTATCGTTAGAGCATCTGGATGTTAATACAATGGTATATCTGTATAGTGAGCAGGGTGAGTTAATAGGGAAAATTCACTCAACAAAATCTTCTGCTACTTTTACATTACCTCAAAAAGGTATGTATGTGCTTGTAATTCACTGTTTATCCTTATCCGTTAGGATGGAGTCATTTATTGAACTTTAAAAAAGAAAAGCCGGTATACCATAACTGGCATACCGGCAAATTTTAATTGTTAATGAAAGCTTTGCTTCGGTCCACTTCCTGTGACAATAGCTTTTTGGACAAATCATTCAGCAAATAGCGTTGGATGGCACGTTTCACGGGACGGGCACCGAATTCGGGATCATAGCCTGTGCTGAGATAAGAAACCAACGGCCATCGGTCATTCTAGTTCTACTCCATTACCGGCAAGCATCTTTTGTACGCTCTTAATCTGTAACATCACAATCTGTTCTATCTCTTTCTCTGTTCAAAGGCAAGAACATGATTGTTTCATCTATACGGTTCAGAAACTCCGGCCGTATCGTTTTTTTCAACATGGACATTACCTCTTTCTTCGTCTCTTCAATCACCACTTCGCGATTCTCGGAATCATTCAATCTTTTCGAATTGGCTTTGAATGTATCCGCTACCCATATTGGAAGTCATGATGATAATGGTATTCTTGAAGTTTACGGTACGTCCCTTGTTATCAGTCAGACGTCCGTCATCCAAAACTTGCAGCAGAATATTGAACACATCGGGATGTGCTTTTTCTATTTCATCAAACAATACCACAGAGTATGGTTTGCGTCGGACGGCTTCTGTCAACTGACCGCCTTCATCGTAACCTACGTATCCGGGAGGCGCTCCAATCAGACGGGATACAGAGTGTTTCTCCTGATATTCGCTCATGTCGATACGCGTCATCAGACTCTCGTCATCAAACAGGTAGTCGGCCAATGCTTTGGCAAGTTCTGTCTTACCTACACCGGTAGTACCAGGAAGATGAATGAACCTATCGGACGTTTCGGGTCCTGTAATCCGGCACGGCTACGGCGTACGGCATCGGATACGGCTGCTATGGCTTCATCCTGACCTACCACACGCAAATGTAATTCTTGCTCCAGATGAAGCAATTTGTCACGTTCGCTTTGCAGCATCTTGTTGACCGGTATCCCTGTCCACCGTGAAACAACATCGGCAATGTCCTCAGCGGTAACTTCTTCCTTTATCATGGCACTGTCACCCTGCTTGTGTTTCAGGTCTTCTTGGATATCCTTAATCTCGTTCTCTAAAGCCTGTAATTTTCCATAACGGATTTCGGCCACTTTACCGTAATCTCCCTCACGTTCCGCTTTCTCGGCTTCAAATTTCAATTGTTCTATTTCCTGCTTGTTTTGCTGAATCTTGTTGACCAGTTCCTTTTCACTCTGCCATTTGGCTTTGTAAGAGGTTTCCTGTTCTTTCAGTTCGGCAATCTCTTTATTCAGTTGTTGTAATTTCGGCTCGTCTTTTTCACGTTTGATGGCCTCACGTTCAATTTCCAGTTGTTTCAGGTGACGTGAGATTTCATCCAGTTCTTCAGGCACGGAATCACGTTCCATACGCAATTTGGCAGCAGCTTCATCCATCAGATCAATAGCCTTGTCCGGAAGGAAACGTTCGGTAATGTAACGGTTACTCAATTCTACAGCGGCAATGATGGCTTCATCTTTGATACGTACCTTGTGATGGTTTTCGTAACGTTCTTTCAATCCACGAAGAATAGAGATGGTGCTCAGCGTGTCCGGTTCGGCTACCATAACAGTTTGGAACCGGCGTTCCAATGCCTTGTCCTTTTCGAAGTACTTCTGATATTCGTCCAAAGTAGTGGCTCCGATGCTGCGGAGCTCACCACGGGCCAAGGCGGGTTTCAATATATTGGCGGCATCCATGGCACCTTCACCTTTACCGGCTCCGACCAAGGTATGGATTTCATCGATAAACAGGATGATGCTGCCTTCGGCTTTGACTACTTCATTGACAACAGATTTCAGACGTTCCTCAAATTCACCTTTGTATTTGGCTCCAGCAACCAGTGCGCCCATATCCAATGAGAAGATTTGTTTGTTCTTCAAATTGTCGGGTACATCACCTCGGATGATACGGTGTGCCAAGCCTTCAACAATAGCGGTCTTACCAGTACCCGGTATAGGATTGTTCTTGGTACGTCGACTCAAAATCTGTAATACTCGTCGGATTTCTTCATCACGTCCGATTACGGGATCGAATTTCCGCTACGGGCAGCTTCGTTTAAATTAATAGCATACTTTTCCAATGACTGGTAAGTGTCTTCACTTGACTGGGACGTCACCTTTTCTCCTTTTCTCAATTCACTGATGGCGTTGCGCAATTCTTTTTCCGTCATACCGGCATCTTTCAAGATCGTAGAAACCGTGCTTTTAACAGTCAGCAATGCGAGTATGATAGGCTCTAGTGAAACGAACTCGTCGCCCATTTCCTTGGAGTACTGTGTTGCTTTCTGCAAGACTTCGTTCGCTTCCCTACTCAGTAAGGTTCTCCGCCGGAAACTTTCGGCAGGGAGTCGATTTGCTTGTCGAGTACGAGAGCTACTTGCTGTCCATTCATGCCCAATTTCTGGAAAATGAAATTAGTGACGTTTTCGCCTACTTTCATTACTCCCTGCATGATGTGGACAGGTTCAATCGCCTGTTGTCCCCGGCTTTGTGCCAGGTTCACAGCCTCCTGTACAGCTTCTTGAGATTTGATGGTAAAATTGTTAAAGTTCATATGGTTGTTCTCCTTTCTTTTTTCACGTTTTTAATAACACCTAAAGGGCGCAAAAGATTTGCCAATCCGATGCACCCAACTATCTCCGAAATCATATTCATATTTAATATGTGAGCCTTTTCGGGTAAGGATCTCTCCTAAAAGAGAGAGTAGGAGTTGACTGTATTATTGGGATCAAACAAAAGATCATCACCGTATTCATCGGCTGTATATATTGTTTTCCCTTTTTGAAACAGATGCAAGTGATAGCCTTCCCACCCCATTGCGGTATTTATGACATCCGCAAAATTTTCCAGACGGATGTTGGAAGGAACTTCCACTATACGATATATTTCCGGGTCGGAATTAATCAAAGAAATTTTTATATTGAGCTTTTTAGAGGTTTGTTCTTCAATGTAGAAAGATTCGTCGTATTCATCATCGTCAAACTCGTCATCGTATTCTTCATCAAATTCGTTATCATCAAATTCATTATTCTCATTGAAGGCAAAGAACTCATTCAATAAGTTCATTAGTTCTTCCATACTGTCCACCTCCAATCCCTTCAGTTCTGCGTGTGGCATTTCTTTTTTTATATCTCTTTGATTCCTCTTCTCGTTAATGTATTGGGGATTTTGAATCGTTTATAGATTTTTTCCAATATAGGCAACGTTTCTATGGCACGGATATTCATCAACGTATTTGTGATATAGTCAATTATCGCGATATTATTATCTTCCCCACGCTCAAACTGATCGTAATAAGAATTCAATAATTGGCAGAACCAGTTAATAATTTCCAATCTTCGTTCAGGGTTGGTTATGGCAATTTGTGCGACAGCACTACAAATATCTTCTTTTCCGAAAGGAGCGATTCCGTCTTCATTCATGAAACTAAGTAGCAAAGGCAATTGGTGCTGCCCGAGTTGGTAAATGATGGCAATGGTGGCTTCATCCTGTACGAGGTGGCAGTAGGAAGCGAGGAAAGTCGGACTTTGCCGCATTATTTCCAAGATGATATTTAAAGAAGATTCCATTCGGTAATGTTCCATCGCCCAGTAGATATACCATAACTTAAAAGGTCTGTCTTCTTCTTTTGCGTTTTCGAGAGGTCCTTGATAATGGATGAATAGATGTAGGATAAAGTTGCGCAAATCTTTTTCTAATTCGGCAGCGGGTACTGTCGTGCAATCTTTTTAAACTCGTCAGATGGGTAGTCTTTGCATGTCTGCATATCCCAAAGCCTTTGCAGGTAAGCTGCAATGGGGTTGCTTCGAGCTATAGTCCGGATGTTGATAGTGATAGAAAGCTTCTTCCATTTGTTGGTAGATTTTTTCTAATCCGTTATTGCTTAATATATCTATCACTTCCTGTTGTTCTTCAGGTGTAAACAAGTTTAATACTTCGGTCATAATCGCATCGAGATCAATCGAAGTTTGGTTCTTTTTTTATTCATTATCGTGCCATTTAATAAATTTGTCAATTTTCTCCAAAGGTACGCCTCTTTATTGAGTAATAGCCTGATAATTTCTCTTTTTTTAAAATATTCTTTCCGGAGAAGATAAGAAAGTTTATCTTTGTCCTATAGTAGAGAGTAAATCTGTTTTCTAATTGATGACTAATGATATGAATGATAAACCACAAATAAAACTGTCCGAAACAGTAGTGCTGATAGATGCCGCTTTTCTGAATTTCGTAATTACGGATATAAAAAACTATTTCGAGAAGACATTGCAACGTTCTTTACAAGAGATCGATCTTTCGATGTTGACTACCTATTTGACTTTGGATGCTGGGACTGCGGAAGGAAAAAATGAAGTGCAGTTTCTTTTTGTTTATGATAAAGAGTCAGGTAATCTTGCGCATTGCCAGCCTTCTGACTTGGAGAAAGAGTTGAATGGAGTTGCTTTTCAGAGCCCTTATGGAGAATATTCGTTTGCTAGTGTTCCGTCGGAAGGGATGGTGTCGAGAGAGGACTTGTTTTTAGACTTATTATCCATTGTAGCCGATTCGGCCGATGTGAAAAAATGATTCTGGTATCTTTCCATGAAGAATATGGAAAGAAAGTGACTGATGCTTTGAATGAAGTACAGGGCAAGGAGATTGTCCAATTCGAATGAACGAACCGGATACTCCGGTAGCTTATAAATGGGATATGTTGGCTTTTCCTGTCATGCAGGCATTGGGAATCAGAGCCGATGAATTATAGCCATAGCTACCCATTTCAGTCATTAATCGCTAATCACTAATAAGTTAATCACTATTTTCCATGTCCGATTTTCGTTTAAAAGTATTTCAGAGCGTAGCGAAGAATCTGAGTTTTACGAAGGCTTCGCAAGAGTTGTTTATCAGTCAGCCGGCTATAACCAAGCATATTCAGGAACTGGAGGCTTATTATCAGGCTCGTTTGTTCGATCGTCAGGGAAGTAAAATCTCGTTGACTAAGGCCGGAGAGCTGTTATTGAAGCATAGTGAAAAGATTTTGGACGATTATAAACAGCTGGAATACGAGATGCATTTGTTGCATAACGAATATATCGGCGAATTGAAACTGGGTGCCAGTACTACGATTGCGCAATATGTACTTCCTCCTTTGTTAGCCGACTTCATAACAAAGTTTCCGCAGATCAATCTTTCTTTGATTAATGGAAATTCCCGGGAGTGGAAGCTGCCTTGCAAGAACATCGGATTGATCTGGGATTGGTTGAAGGTATCTTCCGTTTGCCTAATCTGAAGTATACTCCATTTTGCAAGACGAACTGGTTGCTGTGGTTCATACCCATAGTAAATTGGCTGTTTCGGATGAGATCGCTCCGGAAGATTTGCCAAATATCCCTTAGTTTTGCGGGAGAGAGGTTCAGGAACGTTGGATGTGTTTGAGCGTTCCCTGTTACGCCATAATTTAAAACTTTCTTCTTTGAATGTATTGATGTATCTCGGTAGTACGGAGAGTATCAAGCCTTTTTTGGGAACATACGGATTGTATGGGGAATTGTTTCTATCCGTTCTGTTTATAAGGAACTGGTTGCCGGTAATTTTCGTGTGGTTGAGATAAAGGAATGCCCATGCAGCGCGAGTTTAATTTTGTGCAACTGCAAGGGCAGGAGGAGGTTTATCTCAAGCTTTCATGCGATTTGCCGGGCATCACAGTAAGAGTTTGTAATCAAACCTCTTCCATACGGACTAATTCCCAGCCGCAGAATTGTATGACAATGCAGTGAAGTTGAGTTCCCTGACATAGTTGGCGAACTTTCGGACCGGCAGCATAACCATGAATTTGTTCTACGGCTTCCTGCCATTGTGCGGTGCCTTGGGTGTCGTATTTTTCTTTCGGCAGATATTTTAATTCCAAGATATAGCTATGCGCTACTTCTGCGTAACGTTGCAGATCGGGCATCAGAAACATATCGCAAAAGCCGTGATTCAGTTCTACTTCAGGCATTGTGAGGTAGTAGGCGTTCACGCTAAGGTAAGCGGTGAAGAATCCCTGAATGTTACGTTCGCCCTCAATGCTGCTGCGTACGGGAAGTATTCTCCTTATAAGCTTTGGCTATGAATTCCAATGCCGGTCGCCATTGTCCGTCAAAAGCCATATCATTGAATAGAATCTCTATATCTATCAGGTTGATATAATGGTGATTTTGATATTCTTCCAGGATATATTCATAATATTGTTTACGGACATTCGTGTTGGGAATTCCCAGGATAGTCAGATTTCCACGTGTTCCGATGATAGTTAGCATACCATAATAAAATAATAGACTGGGGAATATTTCGGATTCGTAATTTGATCGGCAGAAAAGACTGGTATAGGTTAGTCATGATTTTTTCCCTTCTTCGGCAATTCGTTTGATAACACCTTTGCGGTTACCGTCAAGACGGTCAAGTTGAATCAGTTTTTTCATCTTATTGTAGTCCGTACGGGTATTAGGATCAATCATCTGTTCAGGAGATTCTCTAACTGAATTCGATTACGTAGGTAATAGAGTACCATGTCGCAATTAAACATTTTAGGATCTGACTTTAGACTTTGGCGAGCAAAACAATAATTATCATACCATGGCTTCATCTCCTGAATCATTTCTTCAATGTCTCCTTGTAACTGCCCTGCTTCCTGATAATATCGGAGCATAGTACGTACGTCTTCTTCAGAAAATCCCAGCATTTGATTAAACAGTGGATTAGTGCTGATGTTCCAACCTATGTTATATCCGCTTGACAAGTCGTCCAAAGTTACGGGCTGACCCCAATCATGAATATACGGTCGAACATTCCTTTATAATTCTTGAAGGTATCTCTGTAGAATCCGCTGGCATGGGTGATGGCGTGGTATATCTCATTTCCTTTTCGTTGAGTACGACATTTGTGAAATTGTCATACTCATCTATAATAAGGTATAGGGGATACCCTTGACGGCGTGCTTCATCGTCTAGTATATGCAGTTTATCAATCCCTTTTCCGCTGTGCTGAAGCGTTCAATAAACTCATCCGTGTAGTATTCACGATAACGGTTCAGAAAGCCATCCAGTTGCACTGCGCTATACGAATCAAATCTTTGCGGCAGTTCATCAATGTTGCCACCAATTTTGGAAAAGTCAAGATAAAGCATCTGATATTTGCCTTGAAGCGGAGTTGTATTTTGTCCGATCCAGAGATTCCCGAAAAGTTGCTGGAATTTATCTTTCTGTGAAAGGTCATAATATGAACGAAGCATGCTTAGTAGCAGGCTCTTGCCGAAGCGTCTCGGACGGATGAATATCAGATAGTTGGCTTGATCTTCCAACATGGGGATATACATTGTTTTATCCACATAATAGCGGTTTTGCGTGATTACATCCTCAAAATTGGACATACCATAAGGAATTCCTTTTATTGTTCCCATAACTTTTTCAGATTGTTTCTTCTTGTTTTCCAAACAATTAATTACCAAAGATAGTTTTTTGAAATGGATATTCCATTCTTTTGCGCTTATTTTTTATCTAATTATAAACGCAGTTTTTAACGTCAGGGATTATTCTTCTACTAGAAATGATATTTCTTACCATTTCCCTGTCTACCCGAAATTGACGCCTCCATAAAAAATACTTTGTGCGTTGCGGTGTTTTCCACCTTTTTTCGCATCTTCCCGTTCCTTATCTCTGCCTAAGGTGAGCGACGGAGTGAATATTCCGTCTATCTTTACCGAACGTCCCTCTGCCATCAGGTGTGCCATTTCAATAGCTGTCTGAAGCAGTACGCCTTCTATGTCTCCGGCTTTTCAAAACCGCTGACATCGCCCACCCGTCGCGCCAACTCTTTTATGCTTGCATTGTCTACCCGTGCAAACTTCGGATATGTAATTCTTTTGCCTGTCTTTTTGGAGGTCGGGCATCTCTTCCATGATGTAACGTGCCATACATTCTTTGGTTTAAAGTATTAATAGATAAGTTCTTTTTCTATTGGAGGTAAACTTCCTTTCCTCTAATAGAAAAAGTTCCTTTGGGTTAAACTGTAAACTGTAAACGGAAGTTTTGTTTTTATAAATGCAACTTTGCACGTTTTATAAAAATGAAAGTTCTGTTTTTATAATCAAAACTTTCATTTTATAGTTTACTATTATTACAATAAAGCAAGTTATCTGTTCGATAGCAAGTTTTATCAGTAATAAAAAGAATAATTTATTTGTTAATAGACTGGGGAGGAGTAATAATGAATGAGATAAAGAGTAATGATGGACTGATTCTGAAAGGTAGTTGATTGATTTAATAAGGTTGAGAGAGTGTTTGTCTTATCTCTTTTTCTGTATTTTTAGCGGTTCGGATGTATATATAGGACTCAAAGTTTCGTATATGAAACAGCTATATTTGTATTCAGGTATGAAACAATATGTGATGTGGATAAGGAACGATAAAGCTAATGATTGCTGATAATCAATAGTACATGTAGAGAAATAATATTTATTTTAAGCATATGAATATGCCAAACTATAATTTACAACGATTCTTGGACGCGCAGCAAAGCGACTATGAACAAGCCCTCACAGAAGTGGAAACAGGCGGAAATATTCCCACTGGATTTGAGTATATATTTTCCTCAACTGAAAGGGTTGGGCATGAGTTATAACTCCCAGTATTATGGGATTAGCGGCAAGAAGAAGGCAGAAGCATATCTTATCCATCCTGTTTTGGGAGCAGGCTTCGTGAGATAACGTCCAGTTTTTCTTCAATTGATAAAAACGGCACAGGAGGTTTTTGGTCTCGTCAGATGCGATGATATATTATCATGTGCTGACGCTCTTTAAATGAAGTCGCTTCAGATGATTTGTTTTCAGCAAGCGTAGATCGCTATTATCAGGGTAAAAGCGGATGAGACAACA
>VOFH01000327.1_pt1:0-10000 | contig 116185 bp, 93 predicted proteins | sample 5384091 | NCBI WGS metagenome assembly VOFH01 (sample SAMN12384727, study PRJNA508395) | human gut metagenome | isolation source: healthy gut G | host: Homo sapiens
TTGGCGTTCGAACCGCCGATATAGCGATAGAGCGGCATGCCGAAGTAGTCGGCGGCGGCGCGGGCCACGGCCAGCGACACGCCGAGAATGGCGTTGGCGCCCAGCTTCGACTTCGTAGGCGTGCCGTCGAGGGCGATCATGGCCTTGTCGATGCCCACCTGGTCGGCCACGTTCATGCCGATAATGGCCGGAGCGATCACCTCGTTGACGTTCTTCACGGCGTTCAGCACACCCTTGCCCAGGTAACGGCTCTTGTCGCCGTCACGAAGCTCGAGGGCCTCGTGCTCACCCGTCGATGCGCCGCTCGGAACGGCGGCACGGCCGAATGCGCCCGATACGGTACGAACTTCGACCTCGACGGTCGGATTGCCTCGCGAGTCGAGGATTTCCCTTGCGTGAATCTCTACAATCTGCATAGTTGTAATAATTTGAATTTTATGGTGTTTGAATGCTAATTCCCTGAATCGGCACGGCAAAGGTACAAAATAATTGTGAATTGCAGTTTCATTATTGTTATTTTTTTCACGACAACAGCATTCGTTTCCGCGGATTTTTCTACAAATATCGTATCTTTGTGCCGCGGCACAGACGCATAACCTGTAAACGACTTTCAATCAATGCGAAAAGTTCTTTCGTTCTCGCTCTTTCTGATGCTGGGCCTCGTCGCCTCGCAGCTGCTTCCCGGCGCACTCGGCACGGCCTATCCGGGTTTCAAGGCGACTGCCGACACCCTGCTCTACATCTGCCTGGGATTCATTATGATCAACGTCGGACGGGAGTTCGAAATCGACAAGTCGCGCTGGCGCTCCTACACCGCCGATTACTTCATCGCCATGGCCACCGCAGCGCTGCCGTGGCTGCTGATCGTCCTCTACTATATTTTCGTACTGCTGCCCTCCGACCTCTGGACCGACTCCGCGGCGTGGAAGGAGAATCTGCTGCTGAGCCGTTTCGCGGCCCCGACCTCGGCCGGTATCCTCTTCACGATGCTCGCCGCGTTAAGCCTGAAAAACAGTTGGATATACCGTAAGATCCAGGTGCTGGCTATCTTCGACGACCTGGACACCATCCTGCTGATGATCCCGCTGCAAATCCTGATGATCGGCCTCAAATGGCAGATGTTCGCCATCGTGGGCGTGGTCGTCGTACTGCTTATCGCAGGCTGGCGGTGGCAGGCGCGGTGGAACGTCCGGCAGGACTGGAAACGCATCCTGGGGCTTTCGGCGGTGGTCTGCGCCCTGACACAGGCGCTCTACATCGTCACCGCGCGGTGGTACGGACCAGAAAACAGCATACACATCGAGGTGCTGCTTCCGGCCTTCGTGATCGGCATGCTGATGAAGCACAGGGAGATCGACACCCCGACCGAACGCCGCGCCGCAACGGGCATCTCGTTCCTGTTCATGCTGCTTGTCGGAATGAGCATGCCGCTCGTGACGGGCGCTTCGGCGGCAGACGCCGCCGCGGCCGCCACCTCCATCACGGCGTCGCAGCCGATGATGCCGTGGGGCGTGCTGATCCTGCACGTCGTGGCCGTTTCGGCGCTCTCGAACATCGGGAAGCTGGTCCCGGTCTTCTTCTACCGCGACCGGAAACTGAGCGAGCGGCTCGCACTCTCGGTCGGCATGTTCACCCGCGGCGAGGTGGGGGCCGGGGTCATCTTCATCGCCCTGGGATACAGCCTGGGCGGCCCAGCGCTGATCATCTCGGTGCTGACGCTGGTGCTGAACCTGATCCTCACGGGCGGCTTCGTCGTCTGGGTCAAGAAACTGGCCCTGAAAAGCTGCACACCCGAAGCATAATTTCATCGACCTCCATGAAAAGATACGCATTCATCCTGCTCGTCCTGCTGTCGGCGGGAGCCGTCCGGGCGCAGCGGTATGAGAAGAACATCCTGGGCGTCCGCGCCGGCGTCAACGTGTCGACCTGCGACATCTCGATCGAAGACGTGCGGATAAACACCGGTTCGCGCGCGGGATTCCACTTCGCCGTGACGGACCAGATCCTGCTCCACCGCAGCCTGCCCCTCTACCTCGAAACGGGCATCGGCTTTTCGAGCCGCGGCGGCAGGGCCGCCGCTGAAATCTACGGCGACATCTACAACATGACCATGCGTCCGTTCTACATGCAGGCCCCCCTGCTCGTCAACTACCATTTCCACATCCGGGATCTCCTCACGATCCAGCCCTTCGCGGGCATATACGGCGGCGTGGGCATCCGGGGCGCGATGAAGACCGAATACGGCAACGAGGATATGTTCAGCGCCCCGGGCTTCCTCTCCCGCATGGATTTCGGCGTGCGCGCGGGCGCCGGGTTCGTCATCAGACGCATCTACCTGGGCATAAGCTACGACATCGGCTGCCGCGACCTGTTCCGGGGCGGCGAATTCTTCGGCTACGCACTCCAGCCCGAAAGCGCCGAAATACGCAACAACTGCCTGACCGTAAACATCGGTTACAATTTCTGACATCCGACAGCTATCCAGCTAAAGCAAAAGCATTTACGGATATTTTTTTCATTATCCGTAAAAAATTTCGGGGGGGGGATTTTTCGAAAAAATTATCCTATATTTGCCACGTATACAAACCCAAACCCATTCATTATGAAAAAAGTATTGCTTATCATGGCCGCCATCCTGCTGGCAAATGCCGTTTCGGCGCAAAACTACGAAAAGAACATCCTGGGCGTCCGCGCCGGACTGAACCTGTCGAGCTACTCGATTTCGGCCGGAGGTGCGTCCATCAGCACCGACTCGCGGGCCTCGTTCCACGTCGCCGTGACCGATCAGATCCTGCTTTGCAACAAACTGCCCTTCTACCTCGAAACCGGGCTTGCCTTCTCGAGCCGCGGCGGCAAGGTCGACGGCGTGAGCTTCCGCCCCTCCTACCTGCAAATCCCCGTGCTGGTGAACTACCACTTCAACATCAAGGACATCGTTACGATCCAACCCTTCGCAGGTCTTTACTACGGGCTCGGCATCGGCGGCAAAGTGAAGGTCGGCGACGAGAAGGGCGACATCTTCGGAGACGAAGGCGGGTTGAAACGTTCCGACCTGGGCGTGCGTCTGGGCGCCGGCGTCGTCTGGAAACGCATTTACTTCGGGCTGGGCTACGACATCGGCTGCCTGAATCTGGTCAAGGAGAGCGACGGCGAGGGCACGATGCGCAACAACTGCTTCACGATCAGCGTCGGATACAATTTCTAATCCGCCCCTGCGCCAATAAAAAAGGGACGTCCTCGTCGGGCGTCCCTTTTCCGTTCCGCATAAACGGTCATTCCCGCAGCAGCACCGACGAATCGCCGTAGCTCAAAAAGCGGAAGCCGTGGCCGAGGGCGTAGTCGTAAATCCGCCGCCACCCGTCGCCCACAAAGGCCGAGACCAGCAGCAGCAGCGTCGATTTGGGCTGGTGGAAATTGGTGACGATATTGTGCACGATGCGGAACTCGTAGTCCAGCGGCGTGATCATAATCTGCGTCGAGGCTTTCAGCCGGTCCAGCCCCTCGCGCTCCATATACCCCGACAACTCCTGCAACGCCTCGCGGCCCGAAAACTCCGCGGGAATGTCGTACAGCTCCCACTGCCCCACGACCCGCCCGGCATCGGGCGTCCCGCCCGTGCGGATGCGCCACGCCAGGGCCGCGAGCGATTCGAGCGTGCGCACCGAGGTGGTCCCGACGGCGGTGATATGCCCCCACCGCTCCAGCAGGCGGGCCACCGTCGCGCGCCGCACCTCGAAATGCTCGGTGTGCATCGGATGCTTCGCGGCGTCCTCGTCCTTCACGGGCAGGAACGTACCCGCCCCGACGTGGAGCGTCACCTCCTCGAAACCGAATCCGCGCACCTTCATCTCCCCGATCAGCTCCGGCGTGAAATGCAGCCCGGCGGTCGGGGCGGCCACCGACCCCTCGAACTTCGAATAGACGGTCTGGTAGCGCGTGTTGTCGATCTCCTCGCTCTCGCGGTTCAGGTAGGGCGGAATCGGAATCCGCCCCAGGTGCTCGAGCAACTGCCCGAAAGTCATCGGGGCCGTCCATTCGAAGCGCACGACGCACTCGCGGCCGTGGTCCTCGACGATCCATGCACGAAGGTGCTCGGCGCAGCCCCCGCGTTCGAAATTGATCTCCACGTACCCCTCTTTCCACTTCTTGCGGTTGCCCACGATGCACGACCACGCGCACGCGCCCCGCACGGCGAACGCCCGCTCGTAGTCGGCCGGTGCGTGCGGTTCGAGGCAGAACACCTCGATGCGCGCCCCCGAGGGCTTGTGCATGATGATCCGCGCGCGGATGACCTTCGTGTTGTTGAACACGAGCAGCTCGCCCGCGGGCAGCACGTCGCCGATGTCGGAAAAACGCGTCTCGGCGATCCGTCCGCGGCGCCAGACGAGCAGCTTCGAGGCGCTGCGCTCGGCGAGCGGGAACCGGGCGATCCGCTCGTCCGGAAGGTCGTAATCGAAGCGGCTGATGTCTATATGTCGTTCCATATTTGCCCGAAATTATGCGGCAAAGTTACTATTTTTTGTAACTTTGCGGCGCTGCAAGGCAATAGAAAAAGGAAAAACCCATGAAAACCGACTTTCTGGTTATCGGTTCCGGCGCCGCGGGCCTTTCGTTCGCGCTGAAAGCCGCAGCCCACGGACACGTTACGATCGTCACCAAGGGCGCGATCGAAGAGTGCAACACCAATTATGCACAAGGCGGCATCTGCTCGGTAACGTACGCTCCCGACACCTTCGAGAAGCACATCGCCGACACGCTCGTATGCGGCGCGGGCAAATGCGACGGGAAGGCCGTGGAGCTGGTCGTGCGGCGCGCTCCCGAGCTGATCGGCGACCTGATCGCCTGGGGCACGCGCTTCGACACGACCCCCGACGGACGCTTCGAGCTCAACCGCGAGGGCGGCCACTCGGAGCACCGCATCCTCCACCACGAGGACCTCACGGGCGCCGAGATCGAACGGGCCCTCGTGCAGTCGGTGCGGGGCCACCCGAACATCACGGTGCTCGAGAGGCACTTCGCCATCGACCTGCTGACGCAGCACCACCTGGGCGAGTTCGTCACGCGCCACACGCGCGGACTGGCCTCGTTCGGGGCCTACGTCCTGAATCTCGACACCAACGAGATCGAGACCATGCTTTCGAAATTCACCGTCGTGGCCACGGGCGGCTGCGGCAACGTCTACTCCACGACCTCGAACCCCGTGGTCGCCACGGGCGACGGCATCGCCATGTGCCACCGCGCCAAGGCCATCACCGAGAACATGGAGTTCATCCAGTTCCACCCCACGACGCTCTACAACCCGGGCGAGAAGCCCAACTTCCTCATCACCGAAGCCATGCGCGGCTTCGGGGCCATCCTGCGGCTGCCCGACGGCAAGGAGTTCATGGACAAATACCACCCGATGAAATCCCTGGCGCCGCGCGACGTCGTGGCCCGCGCCATCTACCGCGAAATGACCCGCCGGGGCGAGGACTTCGTTTACCTCGACGTGACGCACAAGGATCCCGAGGCCGTGAAGAGCCACTTCCCCAACATCTACGAAAAATGCCGCTCGATCGGCATCGACATCACGAAGGACTGGATTCCCGTGACCCCCGCGGCGCACTACTGCTGCGGCGGCGTGAAGGTCGACACCAACGGCGAAACCTCCATCCGCCGCCTCTACGCGCTGGGCGAAACCTCCTGCACGGGGCTGCACGGCGCGAACCGGCTGGCCTCGAACTCGCTCATCGAGGCGGTGGTCTATGCCGACCAGGCCGCGCGCCACACGGCGTCGCTGCTGGAGAAAGTCGATTTCCAGGAGGGCATTCCCGACTGGGATTTCGAAGGCACGCAGCACACCGAGGAGATGCTCATGCTCATCCAGTCCAAGCGCGAGGTGCAGCAGATCATGTCCAACTACGTGGGCATCGTGCGCTCGAACCTCTCGCTCAAACGCGCCATGCACCGGCTGGAAATTCTCTGGCAGGAGACCGAGGAACTTTACAACAAGACCAAGCCCAACCGCGAGCTGTGCGAGCTGCGGAACATGATCGCCATCGCCTACCTGGTCATCAAGCAGGGCCGCGAGATCAAGGAGTCCGTAGGCTGCCACTACAACGCCGATTACCCGAAAGAATAACGCATGACACAACAGGAAGAGATAACACGCCGGCGAACCTTCGCCGTCATCGCCCACCCCGACGCGGGCAAGACCACCCTCACGGAGAAACTGCTGCTCTTCGGCGGCGCGATCCACGTGGCCGGAGCCGTCAAGAGCAACAAGATCAAGAAGGGCGCCACGTCCGACTTCATGGAGATCGAGCGCCAGCGAGGCATTTCGGTGGCCACGGCCGTGATGGGCTTCGAATACGCGGGATGCAAGATCAATATTCTCGACACCCCCGGCCACGAGGACTTCGCAGAGGACACCTACCGCACGCTCACGGCCGTCGATTCGGTCATCATCGTCATCGACGGAGCGAAGGGCGTCGAGGCGCAGACCCGCAAGCTGATGGAGGTCTGCCGGATGCGGCAGACCGCCCGTGATCGTCTTCATCAACAAGCTCGACCGCCCGTCGAAAGAGCCGTTCGACCTGCTGGACGAGGTGGAGAAGGAGCTGCACATCCGCGTGCGTCCGCTGGCCTTCCCCATTTCGAACGGACCGACGTTCAAGGGCGTCTACAACCTTTACGAGAAGAACCTCTCGCTCTTCACGTCGGACGAGAAAGCTCACGGCCGACGCCTCGACGGCCGAAATCTCGGACCTCGCCTCGCAGGAACTCGAAGGCTACATCGGCGAGAAGTTCGCCGCCCAGCTGCGTTCCGACGTGGAACTGGTCGAGGGCGTCTACGACCAGTTCGACCGCGACGCCTACCTGCGGGGCGAACTGGCCCCGGTGTTCTTCGGATCGGCCGTGAACAACTTCGGCGTCCGCGAACTGCTCGAATGCTTCGTGCGCATCGCCCCCTCGCCGCGTCCGGCGCCGACCGAAACCCGGCAGGTGGAGCCCGGGGAGCCGAAAATGACCGGCTTCGTCTTCAAGATCCACGCCAACATGGACCCCAACCACCGCGACCGCATCGCCTTCCTGAAAATCTGCTCGGGCACGTTCGAACGGAATAGGAACTACCTCCACGTACGCAGCGGCAAGCAGATGAAATTCTCCTCCCCGACGGCCTTCATGGCCGAGAAAAAGTCGGTGATCGACTTCGCCTATCCGGGCGACATCGTGGGTCTGCACGACACGGGGAACTTCAAGATCGGCGACACCTTCACCGAAGGCGAGAAGCTCCGCTTCACCGGAATTCCGTCGTTCGCCCCCGAGCAGTTCCGCTACATCGAGAACGCCGACCCGCTGAAATTCAAGCAACTGGCCAAAGGCATCGACCAGCTGATGGACGAGGGCGTGGCGCAGCTGTTCACAAGCTCGCTCAACGGCCGCAAGATCATCGGCACGGTGGGCGCGCTCCAGTTCGAGGTCATCCAGTACCGTCTGGAGCACGAATACAACGCCTCCTGCCGCTGGGAGCCGATCTCGATCTACAAAGCCTGCTGGATCGAGAGCGACAACGCCGCGCAACTGGCCGACTTCAAACGCCGCAAGCACACCAACATGGCCGTGGACAAGCACGGCCGCGACGTCTTCCTCGCCGACACCAGCTACGGGCTGGCTCTCGCGCAGGAGAACTTCAAGGATATCCGCTTCCACTTCACCTCGGAGTTTTAGGATACGCCGCCTCGGAACAAAAAACCGCCGGAGCATTCGACTCCGGCGGGTTTTTCACATCAGGCTGCCGCACATCAGATCATCGGGACCTCGATGACCAGCAGCCGTGCGTTTTCGGAAGCGCGGATCAGAAAATCGTCGGCGTCCGATATGCCCATGCCGTCACGGGGACCGAGCGGTTCGCCCGCGACCTCGGCCGTGCCTTCGATCACGAAAACATAGGCCCCGTTGCCGTGAAGATTCATGCGATACCGGGCTTCCCGCCCGGCGTCGAGGTCGAGCGTATGGAACCATGCCGTCTGGTGAATCCATCCCACGTGTTCCCCGCCGCGGCCTTCGGGAGCCACGATCAGCCGGAACTCGTTGCGCTTCGCGGGCGCGAGTTCGATCTGGTTGTAACGGGGCGTATGGCCCTCGGCGTCGGTGATGACCCAGATCTGCAGGAACTTCACCGGCTCCTGCGGCTGGCGTTCATCTCGCTGTGCGTGATTCCCGTACCGGCCGACATCACCTGTATCCCGCCCGGCCGCAACTCCTGCACATACCCCATACTGTCCCGGTGTCGCAGCGCCCCGGAAAGCGATCGAAACGATCTCCATATTCTCGTGGGGTGCGTTCCAAACCCCTCGCCGGGAGCCACGGTATCGTCGTTAGTCCGCAAAACTGAACGTATGATAGGTATCGAGCCAACCGTGGTCGGCATGGCCGCGCGTCGCCGCACGGTGCAGTACTTTGTCCATCTTTTTCTCCTTTCGATTTTCGGTCACGATGCAAAAACCGGGCCGGACTTCCATCCGTCACTCCGGCGGCGGCCGGTCGCCGGAGCGGGAAGGACTCGGCCGGCAACATATTCGACAGCAACACGTTACAATCCGACAGAGTTACACAGCGGTTCGCACCGCTCTAACCGACACTCCGGGCCGCAGCAACCGGTCCGGCCGGAGTTTTCTCCGGACCGGTTCGGGGGTTGCCGATTTTCTTCGTAGCTTTGCTTTCGAAAAAACCGCAAACGATGAAAACGATGCTGAAAGAGGACGCCGGGCTTCCGCGCCGGCTGCTTTACACGCTGGCCGTCATCTCCGGCGTCTCCGTCGCCAACCTCTACTACAACCAGCCGCTGCTCGACATGATCCGGCAGGACCTCGGCATCTCGACGCTCGCGGCCAACCACATCGCCCTCTATTCCCAGGCGGGTTACGCCCTCGGACTGTTATTCCTCATCCCGCTCGCCGATCTCGTGAGCCGCCGCCGCATCCTTCTTGCGGTCTTCGCCCTGCTGATCCTGTCGCTGGCGGCGACCGCCGCGGCCTCGGACATCCGGGCGATCCACGGTTTCTCGCTCGTCATCGGCATCTGCTCGGTCGTCCCGCAGTTCTTCATCCCGCTCGCGGCCCAATACTCCCGCCCCGAGGAGAAAAACCGCAACGTGGGCATCGTCCTCTCGGGACTTCTCACGGGAATCCTCGCCTCGCGCGTGGTGAGCGGCGCCGTGGGCGAATGGCTCGGATGGCGTGAAATGTACGTCATGGCCACGGGGCTGATGACGCTCTCGGCCATCGCCGCATTCCGCATCCTGCCCGACACCCGTCCCAATTTCTCGGGCAGCTACGGCGCGCTGATGCGTTCGCTCTTCACGCTTCTCAGGCAATACCCGCTCCTCCGGCTGTACTCCGTGCGCGCCGCCTTCGCATTCGGCGCACTGCTCTGTTTCTGGGCTTCGCTGGCTTTCAAGATGGCGCAGGCGCCGTTCCATGCCGGCAGCGACATCGTCGGAATACTCGGATTATGCGGCATCGCGGGGACACTGACCGCCACCGTCGCCGGGAAATACATCACCCGCGTAGGCATACACCGCTTCAACTGCATCGGCGCACTCCTGCAGTTCATCGCCTGGGCGCTGTTCCTGTTCGGCGCGGAGAGCTACGCTTCGTTTGTTTTCGGAATCGTAGCGATCGACATAGGAATGCAATGCATCCAGTTGAGCAACCAAGCTCCGCTGTTCGGGCTATGCCCTGCGGCCTCGAACCGCATCAATACGATCTTCATGAGCACCTATTTCGCGGGCGGTACGCTGGGTACATTCCTCTCGGGCGCCGCATGGGCGCACTTCGGCTGGCCGGGCGTCGTGGCTGCCGGAGCGCTGCTCTCCGCCGCCTCGCTGTCGCTCACGCTCCTCAGCGGAAAATAGCTCCGCATAAGAGCTGCCCGGTACGGTCCGCCGCCGTATTCCGGCCGTACACCCGGATTCCGTCACAACCGACCGCAGGCGCTTCCGCATACCCCAGCCGCA
>VOFH01000327.1_pt1:12500-116185 | contig 116185 bp, 93 predicted proteins | sample 5384091 | NCBI WGS metagenome assembly VOFH01 (sample SAMN12384727, study PRJNA508395) | human gut metagenome | isolation source: healthy gut G | host: Homo sapiens
ATGCTTGATGCCCGTTTATTATCCACGCTCTGTCGCTCGACTAGTGAGCTGTTACGCACTCTTTGAATGAATAGCTGCTTCCAAGCTAACATCCTAGCTGTCTCTGCAACAAAACATCGTTAGTTCAACTTAGCATATTCTTGGGGACCTTAGTTGCTGGTCTGTGTTGTTCCACTCTCGTAACCGGACATTAGCACCCGGTCGCTCACTGCTGTAAATCATACTACTGGCATTCGGAGTTTGTCAGGATTTGGTAGGCGGTGAAGCCCCCGCATCCAATCAGTAGCTCTACCTCCAGTAGACTCTTTATTACAACGCTGCCCCTAAAGGCATTTCGGGGAGTACGAGCTATTTCCCAGCTTGATTAGCCTTTCACCCCTACCCTCAAGTCATCGAGAAGCTTTTCAACGCTTATTCGTTCGGACCTCCAGTCGGTGTTACCCGACCTTCATCCTGCTCAAGGGTAGATCGCAAGGTTTCGCGTCTACAACCACTGACTGGCCGCCCTGTTCAGACTCGCTTTCGCTTCGGCTCCGTGCTTCCCAGCACTTAACCTCGCCAGTGATTAGTAACTCGTAGGCTCATTATTCAATAGGCACGCCGTCACGGCACGAAGCCGCTCCGACCGGTTGTAAGCGTATGGTTTCAGGTTCTATTTCACTCCCCTGTTCGGGGTACTTTTCACCTTTCCCTCACGGTACTGGTCCACTATCGGTCTCTTGGGAGTATTTAGCCTTACCGGGTGGTCCCGGCTGTTTCTGACAGGATTCCTCGTGTCCCGCCATACTCAGGATACTGCTATCGCTCGACTAACTTACCTGTACGGGCCTTTCACCCTCTATGGACGAACTTTCCAGATCGTTCCAGTTCATTGTCGTTTGAATATCGCAGTCCTACAACCCCGAATTTGCCGTAACAAATCCGGTTTGGGCTGCTTCCCGTTCGCTCGCCGCTACTTAGGAAATCGATGTTTCTTTCTTTTCCTCCTCCTACTAAGATGTTTCAGTTCAGAGGGTTGGCTTCCGTCGCCGGATGACAGGTCTTCTACCTGCCGGGTTGTCCCATTCAGAGATCTCCGGATCAAATCTTGTTTGCAAATCCCCGGAGCTTTTCGCAGCTTACCACGTCTTTCTTCGCCTCCAAGAGCCTAGGCATTCCCCATACGCCCTTATATACTTTCTTACAACTCTTTCACACCCCTATTGCAGTGCAAAAGACTTTATCTTATTTCCTCAATAATGTCAATGAACGTCGATCGGTCGCCCGATCCGAGTGGAGGATAAGGGAGTCGAACCCTTGACCCCCTGCTTGCAAAGCAGGTGCTCTAGCCAACTGAGCTAATCCCCCGAGTGTTATCGGCGTAGTCCCGTGCGGACTTGAACCGCAGACCCCTACATTATCAGTGTAGTGCTCTAACCAACTGAGCTACGGGACTATATCCGCGGGAAGACCCCACTCGGTATAACATTAAAAATTACAGGTGATTCGAGAGAAAAAGAAAGAGCATCCTCTGTCTGCGAAATAGTCGCACTCTCCAGAAAGGAGGTGTTCCAGCCGCACCTTCCGGTACGGCTACCTTGTTACGACTTAGCCCCAGTCACCGGTTTTGCCCTAGGTCGCTCCTTGCGGTCACGAACTTCAGGCACCCCCAGCTTCCATGGCTTGACGGGCGGTGTGTACAAGGCCCGGGAACGTATTCACCGCGCCATGGCTGATGCGCGATTACTAGCGAATCCAACTTCATGGAGGCGGGTTTCAGCCTCCAATCCGAACTGAGATAGGCTTTCGAGATTCGCATCCCTTCGCAGGGTAGCTGCCCTCTGTACCTACCATTGTAACACGTGTGTAGCCCCGGACGTAAGGGCCGTGCTGATTTGACATCATCCCCACCTTCCTCTCGGCTTACACCGGCAGTCCCGCCAGAGTGCCCAGCTTGACCTGATGGCAACTAACGGTAGGGGTTGCGCTCGTTATGGGACTTAACCCGACACCTCACGGCACGAGCTGACGACAACCATGCAGCACCTAGTTTCGCGCCCCGAAGGGAAATCCTGTTTCCAGAATCGTCGCTAACTTTCAAGCCCGGGTAAGGTTCCTCGCGTATCATCGAATTAAACCACATGTTCCTCCGCTTGTGCGGGCCCCCGTCAATTCCTTTGAGTTTCATTCTTGCGAACGTACTCCCCAGGTGGATAACTTATCGCTTTCGCTTAGCCACCGACTGTGTATCGCCGACAGCGAGTTATCATCGTTTACTGCGTGGACTACCAGGGTATCTAATCCTGTTTGCTCCCCACGCTTTCGTGCCTCAACGTCAGATATAGTTTGGTAAGCTGCCTTCGCAATCGGTGTTCTGTATGATCTCTAAGCATTTCACCGCTACACCATACATTCCGCCTACCGCAACTACTCTCTAGCCCAACAGTATCAGAGGCAATTCCGGAGTTAAGCCCCGGGATTTCACCTCTAACTTATCAGACCGCCTACGCACCCTTTAAACCCAATAAATCCGGATAACGCTTGAATCCTCCGTATTACCGCGGCTGCTGGCACGGAGTTAGCCGATCCTTATTCGTACGATACTTTCAGTCAGATACACGTATCTGAGTTTACCCTCGTACAAAAGCAGTTTACAACTCATAGAGCCGTCTTCCTGCACGCGGCATGGCTGGTTCAGACTTGCGTCCATTGACCAATATTCCTCACTGCTGCCTCCCGTAGGAGTTTGGTCCGTGTCTCAGTACCAATGTGGGGGGTTAACCTCTCAGTCCCCCTATGTATCGTCGCCTTGGTGAGCCGTTACCTCACCAACCAGCTAATACAACGCATGCCCATCCATAACCACCGGAGTTTTCAACCCGAAAAGATGCCTCTTCGAATGTTATGGGGAATTAGTACCAATTTCTCAGTGTTATGCCCCTGTTATGGGTAGGTTGCATACGCGTTACGCACCCGTGCGCCGGTCGCCATCTCAGGTATTGCTACCCGAATGCTGCCCCTCGACTTGCATGTGTTAAGCCTGCCGCTAGCGTTCATCCTGAGCCAGGATCAAACTCTCCATTGTAAAAAATCAAATGTATCGTTAGAGTCCTGACTATTCGCTTCCTTTAAAGGAAATGACAGATAAATACTACATTTCTTTTCTCTCAAATAACCAGTAATTCAAAGAACCGCTTTAAAAAAGCTTCGCATTATATTGCGAAAGGGATTGCAAAGATAAGTACTATTTTTGAATCCGCCAAATCTTTTTCAAAGATTTTTTTCCGGCCGCCCTTTCGGGCATTTTCCGAAACGGATTGCAAAGGTAAGCAATCTTTTTCAAACCTCCAAAAACTTTTTCAAGAACTTTGCATTCTCTTGAAATTCAGCTACAAACCCGTCTCCGACTCCTTTATTGTAAACCTTCGACTTATTTGCAAGAACCGTTATTTCTCAAATGCGGATGCAAAGGTAGCGACTTTTTCCGAAGCTGCAAATAATTTCGTATATTTTTTGCAAAAAAGTTTCATTTTATACCGAAAACCGGTTCACACTTATATATAATAAATAATAGAAAGTCCGTATAGACTTACGTCCGACAGATTCCGTCCGGATTTCCGCGCCGAAACGAATCCGTCCCCGCCGTTCTCTTTCCGAAACCGGATCGAATCCCCGCCCCGCTCGACCTTCTCCGACAGGAGTCCGCCCAACCGGCCCGCCGTCCGTCGGACGCCCGCCCGTCCGGCCCGGAATCCGCTTCGGTCCCGCCCGCACTGTCCCTCCGGGATTACCGCTTCGACGGGCAATCTCGCCCCGGATTCCCGGAATAAGGGATTTTTTACTATTTTTGCGGGAAATACCGAACGAAATGAATCCGAAAAGAATATCGCTCCTTATCCTTCTGCTGCTCTTCGCAGACCAGGCGCTCAAAATCTGGGTCAAGACCCACATGCACCTCGACGAGGCGATCGTCGTCTTCCCGGACTGGTTCCAACTGCGCTTCATCGAAAACAACGGGGCGGCTTTCGGCATGCACATCGCCACGCGGGGCGGTTTCGACTGGGGAAAGCTGATGCTGGGCATCTTCCGGATCGCAATGGTGGGAGCCGTCAGCTGGTTCATGGTGCACCTTCACCGGACACGCAAAGACACACCCAAAGGCGTATTCATCGGCCTAGCGCTGATCGTCGCCGGGGCGCTGGGCAACATCTTCGACAGCGCCTTCTACGGGCTCGTATTCTCCGAATCGACTCCCTTCTCCGTGGCGCAGTTCGGAGGCCATTACGCCGGTTTCATGATGGGCAAGGTCGTCGATATGTTCTATTTCCCGCTGTTTCAATGGAACGGCGTACCGCGCCTGCTGCAATTCCTCGTGGACAGCAACAACTATTTCTTCGGCGCCATCTTCAACCTGGCCGATGCCTATATCTCCGTGGCGACAATCTATCTGCTTCTGTTTCAATATAAATTCTTCAGCAAATAGTTTTTTTCGCAAAAAAGAGTTGGTAATTCAAAAAAAAGTATTACTTTTGCACACCGCAATTCCGGAAAACTCCGGTAACGCCCAGGTGGCGGAATAGGTAGACGCGCACGTTTCAGGTGCGTGTGCCGCAAGGCGTGCAGGTTCGATTCCTGTCCTGGGCACGAAAAGGCGCTGATGTTCAGCGCCTTTTCTTTTGTGTATGATGAAATCCCGGGAATCCGGTCAGTCGCCAGCCCCGGCAGACAGTCTGAAGCAGCCGCTCCCGGCGAGAATCGGAGCGTTTTCCTCCACGCCCACACGCAAATAGCGCATCGCAGTCGCAATCTTGCTATGCCCCAATGCCTTCGAGATCACAGCGAAAGGCACATCTTTCGTCCCGAGAAGATTCGCGGCGAAGGATCGACGGACCGTATGCACCGAGACAAGATCGCACGTTTCCGTGCAGCGCATCCGCCCGACCCCCTCCCCCACACTCCCGTACGGCCGATTTCCAGTCGATTCATGCCATTCCATCCTGCCTTCAACCGGTTCATCTTCCTGTCCGGAATCGTTTTTCTCCGACCAAAACCGAAACCGAGAATCTTCCGGACGAGCCAGGACGAAAACACCTACGCATTCGCCTATGACAGCTTCGCCCGTCTGACGGATACCAGGCATTACGAAGCCGGAGCCCTCACGGACCGTTTCGCGGAAAAGGGACTGACATACGATGCGAACGGAAACCTCCGGACCTTGATGCGGACCGGGAACGGACTGACATTGAACGATCTCGAATATTCCTACACGGAAACCGCATCGCCTCGATAGCCGATGCAGGAGCGGTGGACGACTACGGCTACGATGCGAACGGAAACATGACGCACGATGGGGGCCAACGATCTCGACATTACATATAAGTGTCTGAATATGACACAAAAAGTCGAGAAAAAGGGACTTTATCCGCAAATTATTCGTACCTTGCAGACAGCACGAAACTCGGCGACGGAGCCAGGCGGCGACGGACTCTATTATTCGGGTTCTTTGGTATACGGGAAACGTGACGGAAAACTATCGCTCGAAAGCGCGGGGGTCAACGGAGGCCGGTTCGTCGTGACATCGAACGGTATCCAAACGCATCTTTTCGTGACGGATCATCTGGGAAGCGTGCGCGCCGTCGTGGATCCCGCTTCGGGAGAAGCGACGGAAACCAACGACTACTATCCGTTCGGCCTGCGATGGGAAGATGCCGAAGCCCTTATTTCCGACAATCGCTACCGATACAACGGAAAGGAGGAACAGGTATTCGTCGGCATACCGTACGTCGATTTCGGATTCCGGATGATGGACCCTGAATTCAGAATCGGATGGAACACGGCCGACCCGAAAAGCGAGAAGTATTCGGGAAGTTCGCCCTACATATATTGCGGAAACGATCCGATAGGAAATATTGATCCGGATGGATCCGTGTACGACAAATATTATAATTCGTTGGGATACCTGATGTATGATACCGGAAAAGGCGATAAAACCTACGTAATCAGAGCTGCTGGGTATGAACGTGACTTTCGGGTAAACTCAATTTCGGAACAAGCGGCAATCGACACGGAAAATGCGATCCGACAAGGGAATCTGTCCGGACCGCACATGCAGAATATCATGGAAATAGAGTCCGTCCCCACGCTCAAGAAAATGAGAAACACCATAAAAGACGATGGCACCGGAGGCGATTCGGACAATAACAACAGGGAATACGGAGGGATCGTGAATCATGAAGGACAGATTGCAAATGTTTCTCAAGGCGAAGTCAGAGAGTCCGGAAAGCACGCGTCGGTGTCGATCAATCCGAAAGGAGCAAGAAGTGTCTATCACAGCCACCCGAGCGGATCGAAAAACCTCGGCCCATTAAAAGGGTCCAGCCGGTTCCCGAGCCGGCAAGATCATAAATCAATAGGAACTGCAACCGGATATTTATTTCAAATGAGAACAAAAGAAATAATCGTATTCGACAACAAGAAAATAGAAGCAATCGTATCTTTCAGTATCTTAGAAGACTTGTACAAATAATATGAAACGGTTTATATTTTGGAGCACGGTACTCCTCGCTTTGTCCGGCACAATGATGGGAATGGCACAGGACAGTAATGTAGTTATCTTCGACGGAGATGGAGGTCAGGAATATATATATAAAAAAAAGCATAAATACTATGTTTTAAAAGAAGATGGAATAGCGGACGTCGCTTCTGATCTTTTCAAGAAGAATAAACGCTGGGCAAAAAAAATCTTAAAAAAAGCAGTGCGGAATAAAAATAACGCGGTAGACATATTTGAATTGGTTGAAGGTGCCTATTTAGAGCCATTTGTAGGTTACACATTTAAAAATCAAGACAAATCAGAATATGAATATGGATATAATGATCACGATTTACCATTGGAGAAACACGCTCTTCGCATTCAATTGCCGATCGAACTATTCACTTATGAAAACGTATGGAAACTGTACGAATACATCATGGATCGGATTGACATTCCCGACACTCCTCCTTATATAGCAAGATTTTATGAACCCGAAATCCGGGAAGTCCTGAATGCGCCCCTGGAATAACTTCCAAGCCAAGCGATAACAGGCTATCTGTTATCGCTTGGCTTTTATACCATGACACCGGATCGGAACACCGCCGGCCCCGACTTCATACAAGAAAAGGATCACGATACGACACCCATATATCCGGCCAACGCACCGGATACTGAAACACGACCGGAAAATCGGGATCACAACGGCTGCTGCTCTCGGGACATGCAGACCGTAAACCTCTCCGGACGTTCCGGCAACCCTTGACGGGAAGAACCGAGCCTCATTCGGATGGGAATGGGACATCATATCGATCCGGATAAATTATCAACTCCCACGTTCCTCCGAAATACCGGCCCTTGGAATACAGGAAATACCAACCAGGCTGCTCGTCATCCTCAAGACCATACAGGGAGTTTTCCGGATAATCCTTGTACCGGAAGCATCTCGTTTCCTCCGTAGGAGTGAAGAGCCCGGGATTGTCGCCACTGAAGATGATCGTCTTTCCGTGAAAAGGCATCCACCCGATAGGCGATTTCGTTTTGTGCGGATAACGACACAAGGAGCCGGACATCTCGATCTCCAGGTCCTCGGCCTTTATCCTCATCAGAATGTATTCGTCCGCCTCATATTCATCAGAATGGAACACGCGGTGCCCGGTCGCCAGCAGAAGCGAATTGAAAAGTTGTACGAACGGCGCTTTCGCTGCCAACCGGGGCAAGGTGTACTCAACGGGCACCGTGGGGATCGGATTGTCATCATACTGGCTGTTCAGAATATCGGCCAGCGTCTGTCCTGGACAGACGCTTACCCCTAAAACAGCGAAAACGGTGATAAACAGTAGCTTCATAAAGTTAATTTGTATATTTTTCAAAGTCCGCTGCCCGAGACTTCACTGAATTGCGGTTCCGTTTTCATCTTCCCGGACTCGATTAACGTCACATGAAATGCGAGCCAGCTCAGGGGCTTCTCCCTGACGGCGTTTTCCGTCACTCCGTCCACGAAGAAGCCGGGTATGATCCGTCCCCGAAGTACGCCCCGTTTCACGAGCACCGACCGCCGTGTCGATGCGACCATTCGATTGCTTCGTCTCCGATCGTTATTCCATCCTCGAATGCACAAGTTATCTGATCGGTATGGATTGTCTCTGGAATCTTTTCGCCGCATTCGGAGGGTCTTTTTACCGACGAACCGAACCCGGCTCCCGTCACTATTTATTTACAGGTTAAAGATATACAATCCGGATCAAAATACCAAATTATATTTCCCGCAGGCATCGCCGGAAAAGCGAATCAGCCGCAGGTCCGAGGAAATCGTCCAAACTTTCTCTCCTTCAAACAGGACCGGAATACCCCGGCAATTCGCGGACCCGCCGTATCCCGATAACATAAAAGCGACTCCCGGGATGCAGGAAGTTTCCGCCCGCCCGACGTCCGGCGGAACGATTGCCCCAAAATTTCAGTCCGAAACGGGAGCATAGTAAATTGTTTTCGTTTCCGTCCCGGAACGTATTTCCGTTCCGGAGCGGCATATCCCGCACGAATCATTTATAAATTATTATATATAAGGTAAACCAAGTTTATAAAATACATTTCACCCCCCCCCACATGATCGTAAAAAATATTACGATAAAAGTTTGTTTTAATAACATCAATTACTATATTTGTACTCAAAGAACCGATTTATTCAACAAACGGACCCGAACCTAACCTCAACTGCTAACCGAACCATGAAACGCAAATTCGTCTTTTTCGCACTGCTCGCCGCCTGCGTCTCGGCGACCTGCAGCATGTGCGGCAACGACTCGGACACGCCCGAATACGAATTTCCCGACGGGCCGGAACCCGAGCCCGAACCCGAACCGGACGCCTACCCCCACGGACTGACCGTAACGGAATTCGCCGACGACCTGGCAGACGGCAAGCGATGCCTGGGATTCGTGGCGACCGCCGATCCGAAAGCCAACCCCAAACTCCGTTTCAACGCCGTGCATCTCCCCGTACAGAAGACCCCCACACGCATCCATGCGGATTTCGACTCGGAAAACAGGGGCAAACCCTGCGTGACGACCAACGCCGGATACTGGTGGGCGGGCAATTCGCTGAGCCTGCTCGTCTCGGGAGGTGTCGTCGAATCCATCGAAAACCAGACGGTCACCCGGGACGGCAAGACCGTCTATCCCGTGCGCGCCTCGTTCGGGCAGATGGCTTCCGGGAAGTTCGAAACCCATTGGATCTACTGCGTATCCGACGACGGCAACCGGCCCTACGCCTTCCCTTCGCCGCTGGACAACGACGAACGCACCGGAACATACATGCCCGCCCCGCCGACTTCGAAAACCCCGGGTGCCGCGCTCTGGACCCCGCAGGAAGCCGTCGGAGGCGGCCCGATGCTCGTCAAGGAGGGGCGCAACGTCGCCGAGGAGTGCTATTGGCGGGAGGTCTTCGACGGCGGAGGGATCGCCGGAACATCGCGCCAGCCCCGCACGGCGGTCGGCGCGACGGCCGACGGGAAACTGCTGCTGCTGGTCTGCGACGGACGCGGAATGCGCGGCAGCGAAGGCTTCACGCTCGCGGAGCTGGCCGACAAACTCATCGCGCTGGGCGCAGTCGAAGCGATCAACCTCGACGGCGGCGGCTCTTCGACGATGGTGGGATGCGACGGCACGGTGCTCAACCGGCCGAGCGACACGGGCGATGCCGAGACGATCGTCCAGCGCGCCGTCTCCACGGCGATCGTCATCTCCGAAACGAACTGATCCATCCGAATAAACTACAACATCATGAAACGACTTTTCCTTCTCTGCCTCGCGGCGGCGCTCGCCGCCGTCGCATGCGCGAAACGGCAACAGGCGCCGAAACCGCTCTACATGTGGTTTGATTGCGAAGCCAACTACGCACGGCTGAGCCACCCCGACTCGATCCGCCACTACGTCTCCCGGCTCCACGACATGGGCTTCACCGACTTGGTGGTGGACGTGAAGTCGATCATGGGCGAAACGCTCTACAAGAGCGACATAGCCCCCTATATGGGCGAATGGGAGGGCGTGACGCGCCCCGAGGACTACGACATGCTGGGCCACTTCATCGAGGAAGGCCACAAACGGGGCATGCGGGTCCACGGCTCGCTCAACGTCTTCGCCGGAGGCCACAACTACTTCGACCGAGGCATCATCTACGGCGAACACGCCGACTGGCAGTCGCAGGTTTACACCGAGGGCCGCATCGTGCCGATCAGCCGGATCAAGAGCAACTACAACGGCATGCTCAACCCGGCGAACCCCGAAGTGCGGGAATACGAGCTGGCCATCCTGAGGGAGTTCGCCGAAAAATACCCCGACGCGGACGGCATCATCTTCGACCGGGTGCGCTTCGACAACATCACCTCCGATTTCAGCCAACTCTCGAAGGAGGCGTTCGAAGCCTATACCGGAGAGCCGGTCGCCGACTTCCCCGGGGACATTCTGCGCTGGTCGCAGGACGCCGAAGGCACGTGGAGCTGGTCGCAGGGGCCGCTCTTCCGCAAATGGATCGAATGGCGCGCCTCGGTCATCAAGCAATTCGTCGTCGAGGCCCGCAGGCAGCTCAAGGCGATCAATCCCCGGCTGCTCATCGGCGACTACACGGGCGCCTGGTATCCGACCTACTACTACGTGGGCGTGAACTGGGCCAGCGAGCGCTTCGATCCGGCGCAGTATTTCGACTGGGCCACACCCGAATACAAACGGACGGGGTACGCCGAACTGCTGGACATCTACATGACGGGGCTCTACTACACGCTCGTGACCAAAGCCGAGGTTGACGAGGCCAACGAAGCGGTCGGCCAGCGCACCGAAGCCGGCATGACCGACGAACAGAGCTACTGGTACTGCATCGAGGGCGGCGCCGAATGGGCGAAGAAGATCACCGCCGGAGCAGTGCCCGTGACCGGGTCGATCTACGTCGATCAGTACGGCGACGATGCCGAACGATTCACCCGCGCCGTGGCGCAGGCACTCCGCGACACCGACGGACTGATGCTTTTCGACATCGTGCACATCATCGACCGGGGCTGGTGGTCCGAACTGGAGGCCGGCATCGCGGCCGGAGACCCGTCACGTAACGACTGAAACGCAATCTTTCCATAACAAACCCAAACAATCCAACCTTAAACCCATGTAATTCTATGAAAGAGTTTTTCTCCAGATTCAGGAATTCTCTGGCGGCGAGGACGTGTCTATGGACGCTGTTCCTGCTGTTGGCGGGAGCCGGGCCGGCTTTCGCCCAGTCCACCGTCGGAGGTACGGTTACGGACGAACAGGGCAACCCGCTCGTCGGTGTGACCGTGGTGGTCGCCAACTCGACCCAGGGGACGACGACCGACACGAAGGGACGGTATTCGATCGCCGTTCCGAAAGACGGCACGCTGGAATTCTCCTACATCGGAATGGTCTCGCAGCAAATTCCGGTGGGGGGGGGAATCTCCGCGCTTGACGTCGTTCTGAAAGAGGACTCCGCCCGGCTGGACGAGGTCGTCGTCATCGGCTACGGATCGCAGCGGCGCGCCGACGTGACGGCCGCCGTGTCGCAGATCGACGGCAAGGAGCTCCAGAAGATGCCGATGGCCAACATCTCGCAGGGACTGGCCGGCCGCCTGCCGGGTCTGATCTCCGTGCAGAACTCCGGACAGCCCGGAGCGGACCAGGCCAGCATGACCATCCGCGGCGCCAAGTCGGGCATTCTCTACATCGTGGACGGCGTGCAGCGTTCGATCAACGACATCGACCCCAACGACGTGGAGTCGGTATCGCTGCTCAAGGACGGCGCCGCCGTGGCGGTCTATGGTCTCGAAGCCGCGGGCGGCGTGATGATCGTCACGACGAAAAAGGGCCGGCAGGGGACGATGAATCTTACCTACAAGGGGTCCTACGGAGCCTCGTTCAACACCTCCTATCCCGAATTTCTCGACGGCCCCGGCTACGCCTACTGGTACAACAAGGCGCTCGAGCTGGACGGCCAAAAGCCGATCTTCACGGCCCGGCACGTGCAGATGATGCGCGAAGGAACGAACGGCTGGGGCAACACCAACTGGATCGACGAAATTTTCGGGACCGGCACGACCCAGCAGCACAGCGTCACCTCGACGGGCGGCAGCGACCGCATCAACTACTTCGCCTCGCTGGGCTACATGAACCAGACGGGCAATATCAAGAACTTCGACTACGACCGTTACAACCTGCGCACGAACATCGAAGCCAAGATCGCCCGCAGCCTCACCTTCACACTCGGCGTCGCCGGCCATGTCGGCGACCAGAAATCGCCCGGATTCGCCGCCGGCGGAACCTCCGGCACGAGCGTATCGAGCGCCCCGTGGCTCTCGGTAGCCGAGCAGGCCGCCTACGCCCATCCCTACCTGCCGAAGGAGTACGAGGGAGTTCCCACGGCCAGCCAGAACGACTACGGCAACACGATCAACCCGATCGCAGCCACCGAGTTGTCGGGGTATTCGAAGTCGCAGACCGTCTCCGTGCAGACCAATGCCGCCCTCCAGTGGGATCTTCCGTGGGTCAAGGGACTCCGGTTGAAGGTCATGGGAGCCTACGACCGCAGCACGACCACCTCCAAGATCCTGAGTACGCCCTATTTCGTGATGCTGGCCAGCACGCCCAATTCGACCAGTTCGGAAATCACCTATTCGAAAGCCTCCGACCCGCGCAACAACGCCAACGTGGCCACCGGCAAGAAGACCAACAACCTGACCGAGGGCTTCACCCAGTGGCGCCGCATCACCTCGCAGGCGAGCATCAGCTACACGAACACCTTCGCCGAAAAGCACAAGGTGGATCTCCTGGCGCTCGTCGAGACGCGCGACTACAAAACCAACAACTTCTCGGCCTCGGGCAAGGACATCCCCTTCCCGCAGCTGCCCGAGCTGGGCTTCGCGACGACGCCGGCCGACGACCCGATCGGCGGTTCGAGCGACGCCTCGCGCAAGGTGGGCTTCGTGTTCCGAGGACAATACAACTACGCGGACAAATACCTCGTCGAGTTCTCGGGCCGTTACGACGGATCGTACAAGTTCATCGGCAACGTCTCGGGCCGCCGCTGGGGTTTCTTCCCCTCCGTGTCGCTCGGCTGGCGCATGTCCGAGGAAGGTTTCTTCGCCCCGCTGCGCAAGGCGGTCGATAACTTCAAGCTCCGCGCCTCGTTCGGCTCGCTGGGCGATGACAACGGCTCGGCGGCATACGCCTTCCTGAGCACCTTCACCAACGTCAGCAGCGCCCCGAGCGTCGTGCTGGGCGGCGCAGGCCAGAACGGCATCATGACCTCGCTGGTGGCCAACGAGCTGCTCACCTGGGAACGCAACCACTCCTACAACGTCGGGTTCGACCTGGCCATGTGGAACGGCAGACTCGGAGTCGAGTTCGACGCCTTCTACAACTACATCTTCGACATTCTGGGCTCCAACTCCGGCAAACCCGCGTCGATGGGCGGCTACTACCCGACCTACGTGAACAACAACGCGCAGGACGTGCGGGGCATCGACGTCCGGCTGACCCACCGCAACCACATCGGCAAGGATTTCCAGTACGGCGTCACCGTCAATCTGACATGGGCCAAGGATCGCTGGCTCCGCTATCAGGACAGCCCCAACACCCCGGATTACGCCAAGCGCATCGGCAAGAGCCGCTACATGACGATGGGCTTCATCGCCGACGGGCTTTTCCAGAGCGAGGAGGAGATCGACCGCTCGCCGTGGATTTCCGGCTCGCGGCCGCGGGTCGGCGACATCAAGTACAAGGACCTCAACGGCGACGGCGCGATCACCTACGACCAGGACCGCGCCTACATCGGCCGCGGCCAGCGCCCGCAGTTCAACGGCAGCATCAACCTCAACGCCTCGTGGAAGGGCCTCGAGTTCGACATCCTGTTCATCGGCGCCGCCGTCTGCGACGTCTCGCTGACGGGAACCTACTACAACCACAACGAGGACAACACGATCTTCACCCGTCCCTTCAAGGCCGGAGCCAACTCGCCGCGCTACCTCGTCGAACAGGCCTGGACGCCCGAGAATCCCGACGCGAAATATCCGCGTCTGTCGCTCAACCCGCCCAACACGAACAACGCCTACGCCTCGTCGTTCTGGTACCGCGACGGCAAGTACCTGCGTCTGAAGTCCGTGCACCTGGGCTACACGCTGCCGAAAGCGTGGACCGGCAAGCTGCGCATCCAGAAAGTGAAGGTTTACGTCGAAGGCAACAACCTCTGCACCTGGTCGGGACTGCCCGAGGGCATCGACCCCGAATGGCCGGGTGTGACCAACGGATACTATCCGCAGCAGCGCACGGTCGTGGGCGGCCTCGAAATCTCGTTCTAACAGACAAAATCCAAGACCCATGAAAAAGAAAATCACACATATCGCTCTGCTGTCCGCGACGGTCGCCCTGGCGGGCTGCAACGACTGGCTCGACATGAACCCGACGGACAAAGTGTCGGAAAAAATCGTCTGGAGCGACCCGACCTACGTGACCCAGTACGTAAACGGATTCTATCCCTACATCTCCCGCTACGGCAGCTTCGAGACCGGCGACAGTCAGGTGGGGCTGACCGAGGGGCTGACCGAAACGCTCAAGTTCGGCTCCGCGACCCCCGGTACGAACGTCGGATTCGCCAACATCATCGCCTTCGCCGAGGGCGGCCTGGCGGCTCCTACCGCAGCCTTCCACTTCGGGGCATGGGACGACACCTACACGCGCATCCGCCGCGTCAATGAGTTCCTCTACGGACTGAAAAAGTACGGGACCAACTTCGACGGACCGACCCGCACGCGGTTCGAGGCCGAAGCGCGCTTCTTCCGCGGCTTCCTCTACTTCCAGTTGCTCAAACGCACGCCGGAGGTGATTCTCTACGACGAAGACCTGCTGGCCATCACCGAGAACAAGGCGCTCTCGACGGCGGAACAGGGCTGGGACATGGTCGAGGAGGACCTCTCCTTCGCCGCCAAGAACCTCCCGCCCAAATGGGACGGCGAGGCGGGCCGCGTCACCTCGGGAGCGGGATATGCCATGCTGTCGCGGGCGATGCTCTACGCCGAGCGATGGCAGTCGGCCAAAGACGCCGCCGAGGAGGTGTTCAAACTCGGCTACGAGCTGATGCCGGGCAAGACGGCGGAGGAATACGCCAAAGCCTTTACGTCGATGAGCGACGGCAACACCGAGTCGATCCTCGAATACAACTACCTCGTCGGCGGACCGAACCACAGTTGGGACCAGCTCTTCATGCCCGGCGGCGACAACACGACGATGGGCGGCCGGGCCACCCCGACGCAGGAGATGGTCGAATCGTACGAGCTGGCCTCGACGGGCGGCCACCCCGACTGGACGCCGTGGCACGATACGACAGCCGGCACGACCGAGACGCCGCCCTACGAACAACTGGAACCCCGTTTCCACGCTTCGATACTCTATAACGGCTGCGAATGGAAAGGCCGCACGCTCGAGCCTTTCGTGAACGGCACGGACGGTTACGCCGTCTTCGACGACGGCTCCGCGCTCAACGGGCGCACCACGACCGGCTACTACCTGCGCAAGATGCTCGACGAGGAGTACACCGACTATTCGAAGGCCTGCACGCAGCCCTGGATCGCCATCCGGCTCGCCGAAGTGATCCTCAACCATGCCGAAGCGTGTTACAGGCTCAACGCGGACGGCGCGAACGCCGACCTGCGCCGGATCCGCGAGCGCGTGGGTCTGCCCTACACCGACAAGTCCGGCGAGGCGCTGATGGAGGCTATCCGTCAGGAGCGCAAGATCGAACTCTACTGCGAAGGCCACCTCTACTGGGACATGCGCCGCTGGCGGCTGGCTCATACGGCCTATACCGGCATGCGCGTGCACGGACTGAAAATCGAGAAACAGGGCGCCTCGTTCGTCTATACCTACGTCGATTGCGACCGTCAGGACCGGCTGTTCGAGGAGAAGCTCTACCGCATTCCGCTGCCCGAAACCGAGCTGAGCAACAACGCGGCCGTCAAGCAGTTCCCCGAGTGGTTATAACCCCCAAAAAGAGATTCAACCCATGAAAAACAGCATCATATCATTCGCATCGGCGGCCCTGCTCTGCCTGGGCGGCTGCCATGAGCCGGACGAGCTGACCCCCTCGGACACAGGACTGGGGCTCAACAGCATCTCGGCACAATTCTCCACCGGGGAGTACAAGAACGACCCGCTGGCCAAATTCACCGCCACGCCGACCGAAGGGGAGGAGCGGATCGTGATCGACATCCCGTACTACTACCCCGAGAACTCGACGAACACCACCTCGATCACCGAAATGCGGGTCACGGCGAATCTGGACGACAACTGCTTCATCACGCCGCGGCTCGGCACGCTGGACCTGACGCAGGAGAACTGGTTCACGCTGACGCGCGCCGACGGCTCGAAACGCGACTTCTGCGTGACGGGCAACATCAAGAAGTCGGACAAATGCGAAATCATCTCCTTCGCCACCGACGAACCGTCGATCCAGGGCGTGATCGACAACGACCGCAACACGATCTCGCTGATTTCGGCGGACGACCTTTCGGCGGTGACGGCTCAGGCGACCCTCTCCCCGCACGCCACCATTTCGCCCGACCCGGCCGAAGTGCACGACTACGAAGGCGAGGGCATGAAATTCACCGTCACGGCCCACGACGGCGTGACCAAGCGGATCTACACGGTCAGCAAGGAGATTCCCCCCAAGATCAAGTACGGCTGGCGTGCCGGCAGCGAAACCGAAATCTGGCAGAACGTCTCCCTCGACAAGCTCGGAATCGTAAACGGTAGCGACAAGAACTACTCGCTCGCGGCATCGGGCTCCAAGCTCGTGCTTTCGACAGGCGCGGACAAGTACCTGTTCAACCGTGCGACGGGCGATTATCTGGGAACGCTCGACATGAAGGGCACAGCGGCCCCCGGCGGCATGACCTCCGACGACGCGGGCAACATCCTCTACGCGAATCTGGCCGATCCGAACGCCACGTTCAGAATCTACACGGCGGCATCGACCGACGACACGCCGACGGAGCTGCTCTCCTACACCAACGCCACGGGCGCCTCGATGGGCAAGCACATCTCGGTGCAGGGCAACGTGAAGGGCGACGCCATCGTCACGGCCGTGATCTACACCTGGAACGGCGCCGTCTGCAAGTTCCTCCGCTGGACGATCTCCGGAGGCGTCGCGGCCAAACCGCAGATGATCTCCGTGACGGGCGCCACCGCCGGCTGGAACGGCAACGGCCACGCCGACGTCGAAGCCTACTCGGCCAATCCCGACGATCCGTATTTCCTGACCTATTACAGCGCCAACAGCCTCTACCGGATCGACGCCACGGGTGCGGTGACCAACACGATCGCCACCTCGCAGTGGGGAGCCAACTCGAACTACAACTGCGTGGACGTCTGCGCCTTCAACAACGCCCGCTATGCGGCCATCTACACGGGCGCGCACTTCACCTACGGAGAGTTCAAGGCCTACATGTTCGACGTGACGACGCCCGAGCAACTGACGGGAGCCTGCGACACGTCGCCCGCACGGGTATTCACCTCGAACGAGTACAAACCCGCCGGGGCGGTGGTCAATGCCACGGGCGACGTCCTGATGACGGCCTCGGCCGACGGCTACAAGCTGAACCTCTACTACACGGACGCCAACACCAACGCGCTGGTGGCCTGGGAATTCGACTGCATCGACAAATGACGCGACCTGCCGGTATCCCCCTGACCGGGGATACCGGTCCAAAATCACAAAGAATCAGACCATGAAACGACACGTCAAACGGGCCGCAACGGCCCTGGCAGCGCTGACACTGACGCTGGGAGCCGTCTCGTGCGGCTCGGACCCCGAAACCCCGGAATGGGAGTGGCCCGATCCGGAACCGGAACCCGACCCGGAACCCGTCGCCGGGAAACCGCGGTTCATCTGGGTGGATGCCGCCGCGAACTTTCCCGACTTCGCCAACAGCTGCGAGAACATCGCCCGCGATCTGGCGAAGGCCCGGGACGCCGGCTTCACGGACATCGTGGTGGACGTGCGTCCCACGACAGGCGATGCGCTCTTCCGCACCTCTGCGGTCGAGCAGGTGGAGTGGCTCGGGGCCTGGCTGCCCGAAGGCTACTCGAAGATCGAACGCACGGCGACCTGGGACTACCTGCAAGCCTTCATCGACGAAGGCGCGAAGCTGGGGCTGCGCATCCACGCCGCCATCAACACCTTCACGGGCGGCAACCTGACCTCGCTCGGCGGCGCCGGCGTCGTGTTCCGCGACGCGGACAAACGGGCCTGGACCACTGACCTCAATCTGGCGAACGGCATCACCAACATCATGTCCACGGACCAGGCGGCCAAGTTCTTCAACCCCGTGCTGCCCGAAGTGCAGGAATACATCTGCTCGATGCTCCGGGACCTGGCCGCCTACGACGGACTGACGGGCATCTTCCTCGACCGCGGCCGTTTCGACGGTTTCACGAGCGACTTCTCGGACTACACGCGCCGGGAGTTCGAGAAATACATCGGCGAGGCGGTCGCCGACTTCCCGGGCGACATCCTGCCTGCGGGGCACACGTCGGGCATCCCCTCGCCCGAACCGGTCCGCCTGAAACAGTGGATCGAATTTCGCGCCAAGGTGATCCGCGATTTCATGGCCAAAGCGCGGGCCGCGGTCAAGGAGGTCAATCCGTCCCTCCGATTCGGTGTCTATGTCGGCGGCTGGTATGCGAGCTACTACGACGTGGGAGTCAATTGGGCCAGTCCGGACTACGATGCCTCGGCCGATTTCTCCTGGGCGACGAAGAAATACATGGACTACGGTTACGCCGACCTCATGGACCAGATGCTGATCGGGGCCTACGCCTCCCCGACGCGGGTCAACGGAACGACCGAATGGACCATGGAGGGCTTCTGCCGGCTGGCGAAGGAGCGCACGACGGGCGCCTGTCCGCTGGTGGCGGGAGGTCCCGACGTGGGGAATTGGGACCCGGACGACGAAGTGACGCAGGAAGAGGAAAACCGCGCCGTCACCGCCTCGGTGAGCGCCTGCATCAACGCCTGCGACGGCTATTTCCTCTTCGACATGATCCACCTGAAGAAGGCCGACCAGTGGTCGTACGTCAAGGCCGGAATCGACGCCCTGAGCGACAAATAGCCCTCCGGAGATGAAACGTCCGATCATACTGCTCGCGGCGGCGCTCGTGCTGGCCGCCTGCTCCCCGGCGAATCCGCCGGCGGAGACCTCCGGAGCCTGCGAACTCTCCGACGACGATTTCCGCACCGAAGGCATCCTCGAAGCCATCCCCATCCGGGCGACCTTTCTCGACGAGATCAGTTGGGACATTCCCCATCAGAATTGGGGCGTGCGCGAATGGGACGCCGACTTCCGGGCGATGAAGCACATGGGCATCAACACGGTGGTGCTGATCCGCGCCGGACTGGGCCGCTGGATCGCCGCGCCGTTCGAATGTCTGCTCGAAAGCGAGGAGGTCCACTACCCGCCCGTGGATCTGGTCGAAATGTTCCTCACGCTGGCCGACAAATACGACATGGCCTTCTACTTCGGCATCTACGACTCGGGCAAATACTGGCAGGAAGGGCTCTTCCAGCGCGAAATCGACCTGAACAGGAAACTCATCGACGAAGTGTGGGCCAAATACGGCCATCACCGATCGTTCCAGGGGTGGTATCTGTCGCAGGAGATCAGCCGTCGCACGAAGAACATGTCGCGCATCTACGCCGAGCTCGGCCGCCACGCCAAGGAGATTTCCGGCGGGCTGAAGACGATGATCTCGCCCTATATCCACGGCATCAAGACCGATCAGGTCATGTCGGGCGACCGGGCCCTCTCGGTCGAGGAGCACCGCCGCGAATGGAACGAGATTCTGGGCAACATCGCCGGAGCGGTGGACATCCTCGCCTTCCAGGACGGGCAGGTGGACTACCACGAGCTGTACGATTACCTGACGGTGAACAAGGCGCTGGCCGACAAATACGGCATGGAGTGCTGGACCAACCTCGAATCGTTCGACCGCGACATGCCGATCCGCTTCCTGCCGATCAAGTGGGAGAAGCTGCTGCTCAAACTCGACGCCGCCCGGAGAGCCGGAATGCGGAACGTCATCACGTTCGAATTTTCACACTTCATGAGTCCCCACTCGGCCTATCCGCAGGCGGGACACCTCTACGACCGCTACTGCGACTACTTCGGAATCGACAACCCCTATGCGGACCGATGACGGCGGCACGGCCGCAGCAACGGATACGACAACCCCAAAAACACCGACAGAACCATGGATTTTCAACATTTGGCCGACCAATACCGGTCGGAACTCATGGACAGCGTACTGCCCTTCTGGCTCGAACATTCCCAGGACAAAACCTACGGAGGATACTTCTCCTGCCTCGACCGCGACGGAAGCGTATACGACACCGACAAGTTCATCTGGCTCCAGGGCCGCGAGGTGTGGCTCTTCTCGATGCTCTGCAACAAGGTCGAAAAACGCAAGGAGTGGCTCGACTGCGCCATCCAGGGCGGCGAGTTCCTGCGCAAATACGGCCACGACGGCAACTACGACTGGTATTTCTCGCTCACGCGCGACGGACGGCCGCTCATCGACCCCTACAACATCTTCTCCTACACGTTCGCCACGATGGCTTTCGCACAACTGGCAATGGCTTCCGGAAACGACGAATACGCGCAGATCGCGAAGAAGACATTCGACCGGATACTCGAAAAACGCTCGAATCCAAAGGGTAAGTGGACAAAGGCTCACCCGGGAACGCGACCGATGAAGGATTTCGCGCTCCCGATGATCCTCTGCAACCTCGCCCTCGAAATCGAACAGCTCATAGACCCCAAACTCATCGAGGAGACGATCGACGTATGCCTCCACGAGGTAATGGACGTATTCTACCAGAAGGACCTCGGTCTCATCGTCGAGAACCTTTCCGCCTCGGACAACTCGCTGGTGGACTCCTTCGAGGGCCGCTCGATAAATCCGGGACACTCGCTCGAGGCGATGTGGTTCATAATGGACCTCGGAAAAAGACTCGGACGCCCCGAACTGATCCAGCGCGCCGTAGAAATAGCGCTCCGGACCATCGAATACGGATGGGACAAACAGTACGGCGGAATATTCTACTTCATGGACCGCCTCGGACATCCCCAGCAGCAGCTCGAGTGGGACCAGAAGCTCTGGTGGGTGCACATCGAATCCGCGATAGCCATGATAAAGGGATACCAGCTCACAGGAAACCAGAAATGCCTGGACTGGTTCGAAAAACTGCACCAATACATGTGGGAGCACTTCAAGGACCCCGAGTTCCCCGAGTGGTTCGGATACCTGAACCGGCGAGGCGAAGTCCTCCTGCCTCTGAAGGGAGGAAAATGGAAGGGGTGCTTCCACGTACCGAGAGGTCTGTTCCAGATATGGAAGATCCTCGAACAATGCAAATAAAACCGACCGAAAAGATGAAACGAACGTTATTCGCGATCCTGTTATCGCTCTGGAGCGCCTGCGCATGGGCTGCGGGCACGGTTACGGTCAAAGGACGCGTCGTCTGCGACGGCCGGGGCGTGGCGAATGTCCGGATCTCCGACGGCGACGGATTCGCCCGGACCGACGAAAAGGGATATTACACGCTGGAAGCCGATGCGCAAAGCCGGTTCGTCTTCGTCTGCGTGCCGGCGGGGTACGACGCCCCGACGGAAGAGGGCGTCGTACGCTTTTTCCGGCCGCTGCCGTCCGGAGGCGGAACCTGCGACTTCCGGCTGCTGCGCCGCCCGGGCGACGATACGCGCCACGGGTTCGTCGTCATCGCCGACCCGCAGATATACGCCCGGAAAGAGTTCCCGCAACTGGCCGAGGCGGCCGACGACATCGCAGCCACGGTCCGCGGCTACGGCGGCCTGCCGTTCCACGGAATCTGCTGCGGCGACATCGTGCACCTGGACCACTCGCTCTACGGCGAGTACAACGACGTGATGGCCCGGACGGGACTCGTCTTCCGCAACGTGATCGGCAATCACGACATGACGCTCTACGGCCGGTCCCACGAAACCTCCTTCACGAAATTCGAAGATACGTACGGCCCGACCTACTATTCGTTCGACGTCGGCCGCATCCATTACGTAGCGCTCAACGACAATTTCTACATCGGACGCGAGTATTTCTACATCGGCTATCTCGACGAGCGGCAACTGCGCTGGCTGGAGAAGGACCTCGCTTCCGTGCGCCCCGGCTCCACGGTGGTCGTCTGCCTGCACATCCCCTCGACCTGCGAAGAGGCGGACCGCAAGCAGTTCAGCTACGACAACGCCTCCCTGACGATGGCGAACCACCGGGCGCTCTACGAACTGCTGAAACCCTTCCGGGCACATATCGTCTCGGGCCATACGCACACGACCTGCAACCAGCCGATCGCTCCCGGCCTGTACGAACACGTGACGCCCGCCCTGAGCGGCGCATGGTGGCAGGGATCGCTCTGCACCGACGGCACCCCGGCCGGATACGGCATCTACGAAGTGGACGGCGACCGCATCGAATGGTACTACAAATCGACAGGACACCCGGCCGACTACCAGATAAAACTGTACGACGGGCGCGAATGCCCGCAGTTCGAGGGGTATGCCGCAGCCAATATCTGGGCCAGCGACCCGGCCTGGCGGGTGGAGTTCGAAATCGACGGCAGGCCGTGCGGCCCTGCCGAACGGTTCCGGGCATACGACCCGGAAGCGGCACGGCTCTACTCCGACCCCGACCGGCTGGAGCACAAATGGATCGCTCCCTCCGAATCGGACCACTACTACCGGGTTCCGCTGCCCGAAGGGGCCTCGCGGGTCGAAGTCTCGGCGACCGACCGTTTCGGCCGCAGGAGCACGGCGGCATTCGATCTGAAATAAACCGGCAAAGACACGACACATGAAAGCATTACGAACGAAGTACCTGTTATTGACAGCCGCCCTGTTTCTCCTGTCCTGCAACGCCCCCGCACGCTACGACGTGGTGATCGTGGGCGGCGGGACGAGCGGGGCGGCCGCGGGCCTTCAGTCGGCGCGCCTCGGGGCGCGGACGCTCCTCGTCGAGGAGTTCGACTGGCTGGGCGGCATGCTCACCTCGGCGGGCGTGAGCGCCACGGACGGCAACTACGCCCTGCGCGGCGGCATCTGGGACGAATTCCGGAGTGAACTGGAGCGGCACTACGGCGGCCCGGAAGCGCTCCGGACGGGGTGGGTGAGCAACATACTGTTCGAGCCCTCGGTGGGCGACAGCCTGTTCAAACGCATGGCGGCGCGCGAGCCGAACCTCGAAGTGCGCTACCGCACGACGGCCGCCGGATTCGACCGCCGCGACGGGGTGTGGCATCTGGAGATCGAGTGCGGCGGGAAACGCGAGCGCATCGCGGCCCGCGTGCTGATCGACGCCACCGAACTGGGCGACGTGGCCCGGGAGCTGGACGTACCCTATGATGTGGGCATGGATGCCACGTCGGAGACCGGCGAGAAGGAGGCGCTCGAAGCCCCGAACGACATCGTGCAGGACCTGACCTACGTGGCCGTGCTGAAGGATTACGGGCGCGACGTCACGATTCCGCGTCCCGAAGGCTACGACCCCGCGCTGTTCGCCTGCTGCTGCATCAACCCGCTCTGCGTCTCACCCAAGGAGCCGGACCGCATGTGGCCCCGGGAAAAGATGATTACCTACGGGAAACTCCCCGGCGGGAAATACATGATAAACTGGCCGATCGAGGGCAACGACTACTACGTGAACATGATCGACATGGATGCCGCGGAGCGTGCCGAAGCCGTCCGGCGGGCGAAAAACCACACGCTGTGCTTCGTCCATTTCCTCCAGACCGAACTGGGATTCCGCACACTGGGCCTTGCCGACGACGAGTTCCCCACCGGGGACCGTCTGCCGTTCTATCCCTACCACCGCGAATCGCGGCGCATTCACGGACTGGTGCGCTTCACGCTCAACGACATCACCGACCCCTACGCCAACACGCTCTACCGCACGGCGATCGGCGTGGGCGACTACCCCATCGACCAGCACCACACGCGCTATCCGGAGTGGAGTTCGCTGCCGAACCTCTATTTCCATCCCGTGCCGTCGTACGGCGTGCCGCTGGGCGTGATGCTGCCCGCGTCGCAGCCGGGGCTGATCGTGGCCGAGAAATCCATCTCGGTGACCAACCTGGTGAACGGCTCCACGCGCCTGCAGCCCGTGGTGTTGCAGATCGGACAGGCGGCCGGAGCGTTGGCCGCACTGGCCGCGGCGGATGGCTGCGAACCTTCGGAGGTCTCGGTCCGCAGGGTGCAGGAGGTGATTCTCGACGACGGAGGCTACCTGCTGCCGTACCTCGACATACCCTCGACCGACCCGCGCTTCAAGGCCATGCAGCGCATCGGGGTGACGGGTATTCTGCGCGGACGCGGTGCGAACGTGGGATGGTCGAACCAGACGTGGTTCGACGCCGGGAAACACGTTTCGGAGGCGGAACTGCGCTGCGGACTGCATGCTGTTTACCCCGCGGTGGCCGAATCGGCGGACCCGGCGGCCGTGAACGGCACGCGGCTGGCCGCGATGCTTTCCGAGGCCCTCGGAAAAGATACGGCCGCCGCGATGCACGAGAAAGCTGCCGGGCTGCTCGCGGATTACGATGCCGCAAGGCCCCTCACGCGCATCGAATGCGCCCAGATCATCGACGCCCTGGCTGACCCGTTCCGCTCGGTCGGGATCGACATATACGGAAACTACATACACGCAACAAACGAAAACCCGCAATGAAAAAACTCGCAACCGTACTCCTGCTGGCTTTCGCCGCGGCGGGAGCCGCCGGATGCCGGAGCGCATCCGCCCCCGTGAAACCCAAACTCATGTGGCTGGACTGTTCGGCCAACTGGGAGCGTTTCAGCTACCCCGACTCGATCCGCCACTACGTCCGGAAATGCCGGGAGGCCGGCATGACGGCGCTGGTGCTCGACATCAAGGGCACTTCGAGCGAAGTGGTTTACCCCAGCGAATACGCTCCCCGGCTCAAGGAATGGAAGGGCGTCAGACGCCCCGACTTCGACTTCATCGGCACCTTCACCGACGCCGCGCATGCTTCCGGCATGGAAATCTACGGCTCGTTCAACACCTTCGCCGAAGGCAACGGCGTCTTCCGCCGCGGCCTCCTATACGACGGCCGTCCCGAATGGCAGGCGGTGAACTACCTGCCGGGCAGGGGGCTCGTACCGCAACTGGAGATTCCCGGCAAGAAGGTGCTCTTCGTCAATCCGGCGCTCCCGGAGGTGCAGGAACACGAGATCGCCCTCTTCAAGGAGGCGGCCCGGAAGTACGACCTCGACGGCATCCTGCTCGACCGCGCCCGTTACGACAACATCCAGTCCGATTTCTCGGATTTCTCGCGCGAAGCCTTCGAACGGTACATCGGCCGAAAGCTGGAACGGTTTCCCGAGGACATCTACGCATGGGAGGAAGACGGCGCCGGCGGCTGGAAACGCACGGACGGCCCCTGGTTCAAAAAATGGATCGAGTGGCGCGCCTCGGTCATCCACGGCTTCTTCGCTCGCACCCGCGAGGAGCTGAAAGCCGTGAAACCCGGGCTGAAGTTCGGCGCCTACACGGGCGCATGGTATCCCTCCTATTTCGAAGTGGGGGTGAACTGGGCCAGCCGGGAATACGATCCCTCGCAGGAGTACGCATGGGCCACGCCCGAATACAGGAATTACGGATATGCCGAGCTGCTGGACATCTACACCAACGGCAACTACTACTGGAACGTCACGATCGACGAATACCGCAGCAGCAACGGCCTGCACCGCAACGAGACCGACAGCGAGGTTTCGAAGGGCGACCACCTCTGCGTCGAGGGCGGCTGCCGCTACTCGCGCCGGCTGCTGCACGGCAAGCCCTTCTACGGCGGCATGTACGTCGAAGACTACAAGCGCGACACGACGCAGTTCAAGCGGGCCGTGGAGATGAACCTCCGCGAATCGGACGGCCTGATGGTCTTCGACATCGTCCACATCATCGACCGCGACTGGTGGGGTCCGCTGCAACGGGCCGTGGAGGCCTACGAAACCGGGGAGGCGGGACGATGAGACTCTCCGCACTGGCGGTGCTGGCGCTCCTGTGCGCCGGCACCGTCCCCGCCCGGGAGGAGAGCGGGGAGCTGCCCGCCGCATCCCCCGAAATCCGGTATGTGGGACGTACGGAGACGACCGGCGGCAGCGTGAGTTTCGACTGGAGCGGAACCTATTTCGAATGCCGTTTCACAGGCGGTTCGCTGGCCGTGCGCGTCTCGGACACGAAAAGGAATTACTACAACCTGACCCTCGACGGACACGATGCCGGCATCGTCGCGACATTCGGCACGGACTCCCTCGTGGTGCTGGCCGAAGGACTCGGCGAAGGAGAGCACACGCTGCGAATGCAGAAACGCACCGAGGGCGAACAGGGGCGCACGACGCTCCACGCATTCCGACTCGCACGGAACGGACGGCTGCTCCCCGCACCGCCATCGCCCGGACGCCACATCGAGTTCATCGGCAACTCGCTGACCTGCGGCTACGGGACCGAAGGACGTTCGAAGGACGAACCCTTCGAACCCGAAACCGAAAACTGCGACAAGGCGTTCGGCTGCATCGTGGCCCGCTACTTCGGCGCCGACTACACGCTCATCGCCCACTCGGGACGCGGAGCGGCGCGCAACTACGGCGACCGGAACACCGTGTCGGAGAATACGATGGCCGACCGTCTCGGCAACACGTTCGACGAGTCGCCCTTGCCGGCCTGGAATTTCACCGCTTCGCCGTACTGGCCCGACATCATAGTGATAAACCTGGGATCGAACGACTTTTCGACCGAGCCGCACCCCTCGCGCGAAGAGTTCGCGGCTGCCTACACGCGCATCCTCCGCACGCTGCGCGACGCCTACGGCGACACCCCGCCGATACTCTGCGTGGCCCCGCGGGTCGGGGAGCCGGCCTTCACCTTCATCCGCGACATCTGCCGCGCGGCTGTCGTACGGAACCTGCACTTCACGGCCGTGCTGCCGGGATACTGCAACGACGGCAGCGACCTGGGATCGTCGGCGCATCCCAATTACACCGGGCAGCGCAAACTGGCGATGCTCCTGATTCCCTACGTCTCGACGCTCACGGGCTGGGAGGCGGAGGCGAAACCGATCGAATAGCCCCGCCCGGGCCCCGGGCCGTCCGGATCGCCTCAGAGTTTCGACACGACGGCATTGACGCGGTCCACGATCCGCCGGTCGAACTCCTTGAGGTAGATCTGCGTCGTCTTCTCCGACGTGTGGCCGAGGCCCTCGCTGATCACCGCGACCGGGGCTCCCGACTCCCGGGCCAGCGTGGCCCAACTGTGGCGCGCCACATAGGTCGTCAGTGGCACGGAGACGCCGCATTCGAGGGCGATGCGCTTCAGGTAGCGGTTCACGCGCTCCAGCGCCAGCCGGTACTGCCGGTGCAGGTCGCGGCCGTCGGTCCCCTGCAACACGGGGAAGACATACTCCGACTCGTTGGCGTACTTGCGGATCAACGCCTTCAGTTGCGGCGTCAGCGAGACATGGAGCCACTGCCCCGTCTTGCGCCGCCGGTAACTGATTACGCCGTTGCCGACCGAGCTCTTTTTCAGGTAGATGATGTCCACGAAGGGCATTCCGCGGCTGAAAAAGCTGAACAGGAACAGATCGCGGGCGAACTCCAGGCGGGAATTCGCAGGAAATTCCGCATCGTGAATCCGTCGCAGCGAAAGCCGGTCCAGGGCCCGTTTGACCGTTTTCCGGGGTTTCGAGCGGACATGTTCGAACGGATGTACGCCGGCCGGCACGCAACCGTCGTCCACGGCCTGCCGCCAGACGGATTTCAGGTTGCGCATGTAATAGCAGATCGTGTTGTGGCTCACGCCCCGGCGCAGCAGAAAATCTTCGTATTCCCGGACAAAACGGGCGTTCACGTCCGCCAGACGCACCGCACGAAGCCCGATGAACGCCGCCAGCGAAGCCCGGGTGTGCCGCAGGGCCGCCTCCATGCCGTAACGCTCCGCCTGCCGCCGCCGTTCGATCTGCACGTCCATATAGTGCAGCAGCCCCAGCCCTCCGTGGTCGGCCCGATACCGGAAAACGATCTCCTCGACGCTGTACCCCGACCCGCGCGCCTCAAGGGCCGCGATGTGGGATTCGATGCTCCGGCGCTGCTGCGACAGTTGCCGGTTCATCCGCTGCACTTCCCGCTCGCCGCGCCGCGAACCCGGTCCGCCCAGGACCTTGCCCCGCACCGCGTCGAACTCCTCCGGAAACAGTCTGAACGAAGTATAGATCAACCGTTTCCGTCGATTCTGAATCAATTGAAAAACCAAAGGATAGGAACCGTCCCGCAATGCCCGGTCCCTGTTCAACAACAACTTCACACTCGCCATACTCTTGGATTTTCACAAAAATATGGCAATTTCACACCTGTAAGAAACGATTCGGAAACACATTCGGAATTTTTCGGACACTCCGGGCGGTCCCGCGCGATCCGGCGAAACGCTCCGCAAAAGGGGAAAACGGGAGAAAAAACGGCGAACCGCATCCGGAGAGAGAAACGGATTCGCATGAAGGAACGGGGCCGCAGCGGTAGCGCGGTCCCCGTTCGGTATCATGAGCCGAAGGCTCCGCGCGGAGGATCAGGCGTCCGCGCCGGCGTGCCGGCCGGCCGACAACGCCTTCCAGGCCGCCGCCGCGAGGGCAGCGCCGGCGAAAGGCGCCGCGATGAACACCCACAACTGCGACAGCGCCTCGCCGCCCTCGAACAGAGCCGGGGCAATCGAACGCGCCGGATTCACCGACGTCCCGGTAACCGGGATGCAGACGATGTGGACCAGCACGAGCGTCAGACCGATGACCAGTCCGGCTAAATCGCCGGCCCCCCGCTTCGCATCGGTCGCACCGAGCGCCACCAGCACGAACACGAACGTAAAGAACGTCTCGGCGACCAGTGCCGGAAGAAGATTTCCGGCCGCAAAGGCGTTCGCCCCCGTCGTCGTCGCGCCCGGGGCCACGTGTCCGCCGTGCACCACGACCCAGAGAATCGCGGAACCCGCTGCTGCGCCCGCGATCTGCGCGGCCATGTACCACAGGGCATCGACGCTCTTCATCCGTCCGCTCAGCCAGACGCCCAGCGTGATCGCCGGATTGATGTGACAGCCCGAAACCGGGCCGATCGTATAGGCCATCGCCACGACCGAAAGGCCGAACGCCGAGGCGATCGTCAGCACGGCGGCCGTCGTCGCCGCCCCGCCGTTGAACACGGCTGCACCGCAGCCCGCGAGCACGAGCACCATCGTGCCCAATGCTTCCGCTACATATTGTCTCTTCATAACAGATTTCGTCCGATCCGGACGCCGGGACCGTCCTCCGCGGGGACGGGGCCGGGCCATCCGGAACCATAGCAATTTAGAAAGTTTCACTTAAAAGAACCGTGCGGCCGGTTTTCACTATCCTTGTGACGACAAAGACACTACGGCCGGCCCGCACGATTCCGAAGCCTCCCGGGCGGCGCAGCGCAGCCCGGGAAAATCCGGCCGACAAACCGGCGGCCGGAAAAAGGCGGGGCGACGACGGACCGGAAACAACAATTCGATACAGCTCCCGACCGGTCCGCCATCGGCCCCGGTCGTCAGAAGGAGTAGAAGAATCCGAACCGCAGATCGGAACTCCTGAAGTCGAATCCGAATCCGTCGCCCCCTCCGTTGTAATAGTCGTTCTTGTAGCCGAGGAATCCGAAGCTGGTCAGCAGGCTGAAACGGTCCGAAATCCTAAACGCCAGCCCGGGCGTCAGCCCGACCTTCCAGCCGCTCCCGTCGCCCATAGCGACACCGAACCCGCCGTCCACGAAGAGCGTGAAACGGTCCCTGGAGAAATACTTGTAGCGCGCATACGGTTCGATCACGAAGACCTCGGCACTCGTATTCCCTGTTTTCCGGTAGTCGAATCCGAGCACGCCGCCCAGGCTCCACTTCGCATTGAAATCGTGACCGAACTCGGGGGCCAGCGCAAACCCCGAAGAGGTCACGCCCTCCACCTTGTCGTGCCAATAGCCGACCCGGCCGCCGATCCACCAGCCGCTCTCCTGGGCCGAAACCGTCGGAACGGCCACACTGCACGCCGCGAAGGCGAACAGAAGCATCAAAATCTTCTTCCCATTCATATAAACATTGTTTTTAAGGGTTCCGGAGAGGCAGTCCCGCACCCTCCGGAACCGGGTTTTCCACTTCTTTTCTCTCCGGCGGCTACCGGATGATTACCGCACGGTTCAGTTCCGGATCCGCGAAGAGGTTGTTCCGGTCCCCTTCGGCGACCTTGCGCAGCCGCTCCTTCGCCACGCCGTACTTCTCGACGAGCAGTTTATAGACGTATTCCATGCGTTTTTCGCTCAGACGCTGATTCCCGGCCGCCGTGCCCGTAGCCTTGTCGGCGGAGCCGCAGAGCGTGAAGACCTTCTCCCTGTCGGCTTCGAGGGCGTTCTTCACGTAGAAGTCCAGATTCGCCAGCTCCTTCTTGTCGAGCGTGGCCTGCCCGATCCGGAAGAAGAGCGCCACGGGCGTCGCCGACACCGAAGCGACCTGCACCGTCTCGGGTTCGCGCTCACGCAGCCGGGCATTCTCGTCGGCGAGCGTCTTTTTCTCGGCTTCGAGAATGTTCCTGGCATTCTCCAACGCGTCGATACGGGTCAGATAGGGCGTATAGTCGGGCGCCGCGACGGGCTTCACCCGGCGGAACCCGCGCCGGTTCAGTTTGAACGACAGTCCGACCGTCACCGAAGTCATTCCCTCGCCGCGGCTGCCGCGGACCACCCCGTCGAACCGCTGGTTCACGAACAGGTGGCGCATTTCGAGCGTCAGGTCCAACAGGTCGCACAGCCGGATGTCGTTGAGCAGGCCCGCACTCAGGGCGAACTCGTTCTTATACGTCCCGTTGCCGTACGACCGGGCCCACCCGGCCCCGAGGAAGGGCACGAAATTCCACGTCCTCGTCTGCTTGTATCCGCTCACGGCGTCCGAAAGGTTCCACATGAAATCCCCGTGCAGATACGACACGCCGAACTTCTCCCGATAGAATCCTTCCCCGACGGGGGACTTCGCGTAGGCCGTCTGTCCGAAGGTCCATCCCTTGGCATTCAGCCCCGAATAGCCGATGCGCACGCCTACGGCCGGCGTGATCCACTTGCCGACGTTGAGGTCCAGCGCCGGAGCGAGCCGTTTCCCGAATCCGCCGTGCGAATCGTTCTCGCCGTGATAGACGTTCACGCCGCCGGCGATCCCGATGAAGATGTTGTCGAAAAAACGGTTGGTCTCGTAGGGACCGCGCACGATCCCTCCCCGCTCGTCGCGGTTACCGTTCTCCTGCGCCATGACACCCGCCGAGACGAGCGTCAGGGTTGCGGCCAATGCGCCGCGGACAAATGCGTTTTTCATATTTTTCCGTAAGATTTTCGGCGTCCCGCCGCTGATCCCGGCCGGAGCCGGAGACGGGCGCCCGGTTAGTAAAATGGATTCCGATCAGCGGCGGACGCCTTTCCGGACGGATTTCGATGCGCCCGAAGGCGCCGCATCGAACTGCAATGCCTTGCCGGGCTTGAACTTCACGACCCGTTTGGCCTCGATCCGGATCGCCTTGCCCGTCGCGGGGTTATGTCCCGTGCGGCCCTTCCGGTCGCGGACCGAAAAGGCTCCGAAACCGGGTACGGAGACATGTTCGCCCCGTTGCAGGCTCTGCGCGATGACCCGAAGCATTGCATTCGCCGCCCTGGCGGCTTCGACGCCGGTGAATCCGCTCTCGGCGGCCACGGCCTTCACTAATTCTCTCTTGTTCATCTGAAATTTTATTAAGGTTAAACTGTCGCCCCTCCGCGCCGCATCCGCCGCCCTGCCCGGGCCGGATCCGAACGGAAGAACTAAGAGCTATCGGATTTTACGACCCTTTCCCGGCGTCCCCCGCGCCGCTCCCGGCCCGCGCTCCCCGCTCTCCGGCGGAACCGCGGCGGACCGTTCCGGCGCAGGGGACGGGAACTCCTCCCCGTCGGGCTCCTCCCGCCAGAGAAGGCGGAACGGCAGCCCCCGCCGCGCCTCGTTATACGCTTCGATCTCCCGGCGGTAATAGCGCAGGATAAGGGCCGGGACCCGCTCTCCGCGCCGGCAATAGGTGTCGGTCACGAATTGCCGGTAATCCTCCATCCTGCGGCGTTTCCGCCGGATGACAAACGACCTGATTCCGAACCAGCAGACCGCGACGCACGCCGCCGCCAGACACATCGCCGGCCAATATCCCGGCGCACTCCAAAACAAAGCGTAACGTTCCATATCAGTTGCCGCCCCACACGGCCCCGTACCAGGCCGTCCGGCGGTAATATTCGTTGAGTTTCACAAGCTCCGGCTGCTCTACATAGACCGTGAGACCCGAATGGCAGCGGATTTCAAAACCGTTTTGCGAGGGCAGGAAACGCTCCGTACTCTCCTTCCATATCACCGTGCGTTTCATCTGCTCCCCGAAAACGGCGTTCACTTCATCTCCCGCGATCCGTCCGGCCCACTGGCCGAAGTCGAAGAAACGCGGTACGGCGGGAATGTCCCCGTAGCTGCCCGGGCGGTCGAAATGCTGCAACCCGATTGAAATGTCAGCCCTATGAGAAGAGTTGCCGAGCAATTCCCGTATCCGGGCAGCGAGGACATCCATGTATGACGTATCGACAAGGCTCAGCGTCGCAGAGCGGAAAGCGCCGTCGAGCGTGTTTATGTAATCCATGTAGGCGCGGCCGAAAGCCGCGAGGGCATCGGCCGTCGGACGCGACGCATCGAAAAGCAGCGGCAGGGCCGTCGGATAGACCGGAGCGAATCCCGGCGAGAGCATCTCGGCCGACGAGACCAGCAGGTAGCGGGCCTTGTGCCGCAGCGCATAGGCGACCTCCACGCCCGCCGAAAAGCACGACTCGAAGAGGATGAAATCCAGTGCGCCGTCCGGAATCGCCCCGGCGAAATCCGCGAGTTCCATCTCCGCGGAGCCACCTTCGGGCACGCTGTCGTCGCGTCCCAGAGAACGGGATGCCGGGGAGGCAGAGGCAGATCCCGCCTCCCCTGCGGCATTGCGGAGCGTTCCGGCCGGGAGCCAGCCGCTCCCATGAGAAAAAAAGACCAATCCATAACCATCGGCCGGATACGCCGCCGTCACATCCCGTAAAACCCGCCCGAAAACCTCCGCCGAAGCCGAGTTTTCCGGACCGTATTCCGCGACCGTCTCGACATAGGGCTCGGGCGCCGCCGCACAGCCGCCCCGCAGGCGCAGCAGACGTGCGCCGTCGCGTCTCGAATCCGCATAGATCAGGCATGCGCCGCCCGTCGGGCGCCATCCGCGACGCAGCGCCTCGATCTTCTGCGCGACCTCCCCCGTCAGGTCGTTGTCGCCCCCGAGCCACACCAGCACCGTCCGGGCCGGACCCTCCGGCGCGGAACCGCCGGCATCCTCCCCGATGCAGGAGACCAGCGGCAACGCCGCCAGAAAGAGCAGAATCGTCCGTATCATTTCACCGCATTCCGTTGCAACCACATCTCCAGTTCGTCCACCCGCGGCTCCTTGAGCACCACCCGCTTGTCGCGGTCGAGCAGGTAGAGCAGCGGCACGCCGCCCGTGTCGTAGGACAACGACCGCACGATCCGCAGTTGCGGGTCGTATCCCGCGATCCACGACCGGGGCAGCTCCCCGAGCCCGTCGAGCCACGTCCGGCGGTCGTCTCCGGCGTAGATCGCCACGACCTTCAGCCGCCCCCGGTCGATGCAGTCACCGTACACGGGCGACCCGGCGACCCAGCGTTCCACGGCCCGGCAGCTCTCGCAGGCCGGATCGTAGAAGAGCAACACCGTGTACTCCGCCCGCACGGACGAAAGCCGCCGTTCGACACCCCGCCTGTCCGTAAAGAGAATATCGGCGGCCAGAGTCCCGGGACGGTTGCGCAGCGCCATCTCCAGCAGAAACCTGTAACGGTCCCGCAGCGGCGAATCCGTGCCGGGCATCGCCAGCAGCTTTTCCATCGCGCAGATCAGCGCATCCTCCGAACGCGTGGACCGGTCCCGCGAACCGAAATACTCCTCGGCGAGCGAGGCGAACCGCTCCAACGCCGCCTCCCCGCCCCGGGCCGCGCTATCCAGCATCCGCCGGAGGCTCGCGTCGCGCACCGCCGGATCGGCGTAAAGGGCCGCCGAAGCGAACTCCCCGAAGGCCGGATCGAGCCGTTCCGGCCGCAACTGCGTCGTATCGCGGAAATCGAATCCGTCCCAGAACCGTTCGACGAACCACGACGCCCGCTCGGCGGGATCGGCCATCACGTCCGGAATGCGGGGCCCCGCATACGGCGCCGCGGAATCCGGCCGCGACGCCCGTCCTTCGGATCCGCCGGAAGATCCCCCGTAGAAACCGACCGTAACGACGGCTACGGCGAGCACGGCGGCGGCGATGACCGCCGCCGCGGCTCCGAGCATGTATTTGACAAACCGTTTCATATTCATACGCTGCATTTCAGTTTCCCCATACCGATTTTTTCAGACAGACCCGGAAAGCCATCAGCGTGTGCCACGGATAGAATAAGCCGCTCTCGCTGGGAGCATTGATACCTCCAAAGGTATCGGGTATCGCCCACGAATCCCCGTAACGGGCCTTCACGCCCACCAGAAAATAGGGATAGCTGCTGTACTCGCCCATGGGCTGAAACCATACGGGCTTCATGTTATTGTACCATTTCGAATGTTCGTCGGTCTCCGGATAGGTGTAGAACCGGCAGTATCCGGGATAGGTATCCAGTCCGGCGACGATCAGGCCGTTCTTCAGCCGCTCGGTGTAATCGTAGGTCCGGGGGCCTCCGTAACGGGGCATACGGTAGCCCGGCGGGCAGGTGTTGGCCTGCGTCGAATAGACCGGCGACATGATCATGATGCCGGGATCGCCCGTCCAGGCATACTGGTCCACGCAATAGGTAATCACATAAAGGCCGGGCCACGTGATATTGTAGTATCCCTGCCGATGCGGGGCCGAAAACTCGTCGGCCGAGCCGCGGTTCGGCTGCACCTTGTACGTAACGGACGTACGCACCAGACTGCTCGTCTCGTCGCCGCCTTTCGAGGGCGAAAGATCGGAAAGCCAGCCGCCGGAAGTCGCCGTCTGACTCCATGTCGTTCCGCGGGTCGTGATCGTAAACGCATAGGAACCGCCGTCGGCCGAGACCCAAGTCGGAATCTGACCTTCGACCTTGAAATAATAATGAGGCTGCGAAACGGCGATCTTGCGGACGATTTTCGCATTCTTCGTATGCACGAGCACGATCTCTCCCTTCCGGACAGCCGACGGATCGTCGTTTTTGAGCGAATTTTTCGCACACACGACCGTCACCTTGCCGCCGGAGCCGCCCGCCGGCGTCAGGGTGATCCAATCGGGCTTCGACTGCACCTTCCAGCCGCCGCCGTTCTCGGTCGTCACCTGGATCTGCTGCGAACCGCCCTTCGGGACGAACGACAGCGATGCGGGGGAAACCGACAGCGACTGGACACCCGTAGTCTGATGTACGGTGACGATTTTGGAGACCGTTCCGTCCTGGTGTCTGAACGTGAGATGCCCGGTCCGGTCGCCTCCGGTATTGGCCTCATAATTGATCTGCACGCTCCACGGGTCTGGGCTGTAATACCCTTTGGCGGGCGTTGCGGTAAGCCACGACGCATCGCTCGACACCGTCCAGCCCATGTGTTTGGGCGAGACCCGGACCGCGATCCGGTCCGACCCCTTCGTATTGGGAACGGTGAACTCCGCAGGCACGGCCTCCAGCGCCGGGACGGCCTTCTTGCGGGAAAACACCAGTTTGAGCGACTGGCCGCACTTCGTGGAAACGGTGACCGTAGCGCTCGCATCGGCCTTCAGGTAGGTCATCTCCGGAACCAGCAAGTAATACCTGTTGCTTTGGCTCTTGGTGATCGTCTTGTTCTCGGTGACCCCGGAAGGGACGAACATGAACTTATCGCTGGACAGAAACTGACTTAGATCCGAACCGCCACTGAATGCGTAATATGAAACCGCACCGGCTCCCGACGTCATCGAAATATCCGCCTCCGGAATTTCGCAGTCGGGTGCGAGCTGAATCACCACACCCCGTGTGAAATTATTACCCCATCGCTCCATATTCGAAGTTGTATAAAAAACCAAATCGGGCTCGTTCGGAAATTCGATCGTCTGCGTCGCCGAACCGGATGCGACCGAATAGATCGCCGAAGAACCGTTCGTCTCGGAACCGTAATAAAACGTACCCGTCACCGGATTCACCGAAGAATACCGCACCCGGTAGGTGACCTTCACACGCAGCGGCGTCTTCTCCGCCGCATGCTGCGTAACCAGTGCGGAACCCGATACGGCGGCATGGGTGTATCCGGTCAGGGAAAATTTCGCACCAACCACGATGTCGTTCGCCGTATCGTTATACGTGTTGAACCGCCCCTTCACTTCGCGGAACGCCTTCCCCTGCTGCGGACCGCTGCCCTGAATGCCGCCGTCGAACACGCCCGACGTCTCGCCGAGATAAAACGAATGCCCCGGAACGGCGCTTCCCGAAGGCCAGAAGCTCCCGGCACTCCATGCCATCGAAGCGAACCGGGAGTCGATATAGGCCCGCACGGGTACTTCCGTTTCGTAGCAAGCGCACGACGCCGGTTCGACGTACAAACGGAAATCCTCGGCCGTCACCGGCGACTGGATGATCGTCAGCGAATCCGCGAGGTTGCCGGCCGTCACCCGGACCGTCGCCTGACGCGCATCCGACACGAGTTCGGGCAGCCGGCCGTCCTGCGTACCGTCGTTCACCCGGACGAACCGCCGATTCTTTCCGGCCCCACCCGAAGGATCGACAAGTACGTACTTCGAGCTCCAGTTCTTCGGATAGTCCTCCGAAAGCGCCGCGGTCCATGCCGGAGCATCGGTCGAAAGGTCGCCCTCGTACTGGGTCTCGGTCGGATAGCCCAACCCGTTGAAAAAGAGCATACGCGGATTCAGGCCCAGATAATAGTGCCCGTCGGTGACGATGTCCATGGCCGAATTCTGGTCATCGACCGTAATCTCGGCCGTCAGGTTTTCGGAGGTGGCGTCCTCCGGCCGGGCGGCTCCCGGACCGCTCACGGCGACGACATTGACGATATAGCGATGGTTGCGCAACAGCGGCACAGGCTTCCCGTCGCACACGAAGTCGATCCGGTAATAGGATTTGCGGTAATTCGTGGAGGTCCCGTCCAGATTGGCCCCCGTGTACCGGCCCTCGACGATCAGATACGATTCGCAGACCGAATCCGCCCCGATCGGAGCCGGATCGCCGTAGGCCACGAGAGGCGACTCCCCGACATAGTTCCCGAGCGACAGGTTGTCGGCATAGGAGAAGGGAACGGGCTGCCGGAGGAAATAGCCGGGCTTGCTCTTTCTCCACCCCGGCTGCGCAGGCCGCGACACACGGCCCTTGCGGAACTCCTCGATCGCCGCGGCATGCCCCAGTTCGGGGAAGAGCGCCGAACGGGTATAGGCATTGTAAAGCGACACGTTCGTCACCTCGAACGAACCCGAGGCGATCTTTCCCGTCGCGGTCGTATAATCCGGATTCTTAGCCGGGTCGGTCTCCATGCCCACCCCGAAGTCGATACGCGCCAGAGCCCGCACCATGTTCACGCCGATCGTATCGCCCTCGGTCAGATGGGAACGGGCCGCCGAAATTCCCGACGAGGTATAGGTTCCCTCGGAAACCGTGCTGCCGACGCTGTACGCTTCGAACAGCCGGCCGATCGACGGATGCGTCTGGGGATTCGCCCCATCGACGGACTCGGACTGCGGGTCCGAGTTCGCATCCGCCGCAAAGACCGCGATCCGCTGTTCGCGTTCGGAATCGGAGCGAATCAGTTCGGTCCTGCACACATACTCGTCCTTCGCCGGATCGTACACGGCCAGCAGGGAAGACGTCACGGCCCGCAGCACCCAGCCCTGCCCGTCCGAAAAATATTGCAGTACCGAGACGTGCATCCCCGCGGAGGCGGCGTCGGCCGCCCGGGTCTTCACCGGGACGACCGAAGGGGACTGCACCTTCAGACGGAGCACGACAGGAACCTTCCGGTCCTTGAGATCCATCGACGAATCGTCATCGGTGTAGTCTTCGGTCCAGGGAACGGCCGAAAGCGCGACGTCCTCCACGGGCGTTCCCTTCAACGCATCCTCCTCCGACACCGCACCGGGTCCCTTCACGGGTACGACGAGCGTATAGCGGTGGTTGCGCAGCACGGGAGACGTATCCGCGTCGTCCTTGCCGCGAAATCCGACATAATAGTAGCACGGAACCGGATCCGGAAGGGTCGGCGCGGAGAACACGCCTTCGAGAATCCCGTACACCGGATCGTCGGCAGGGGCTTCGAAGAGGTAAATCGTCCGCACGAGCTCCCCCGAACCTTCCGGAAAGGCATAGGCGAACCGGCCGGACGCGCTGCCGGACGGAACCGTAGGCGCCGTGACCCGCCTGCCCGATGCGTCGAACACCGCCGGGTCGGGCGACACGCGGCCCGAGGTCCGGGCATTGCAGACGAAGAAGGCGGTCGGCGTGAACGTCATGCCGCTCCCGTCGAGCGCCGTATCGTCGATCTTCAGGTCGAGACGCGCCAGCGCACGCAGCAGGGAGACGGGAGCGAGCTTCACGTCGGCCTCCTCCGTATCCCGGTCGATCTCGAAGGCCCCGGACTGCGCCCACATGGGAATCGGGCGCAGCTCCTCGCCCTGCGCGTTCTGCGCGGGCCACCGGTCCTCGCAGACGGATACGATCCGCTCGAGCAGCGTCCCGCCCGACACGCCTACATCGGACGAAGAGGGCAACAGCTTCCGCGTCTCCTCGTCCAAATTGGCCAGCAGCACCAGATACAACCGCTCCTTGCCCGATCCGACCGGACGTTCCAGCAGGATGCGGTATTCGCCGGGGCCTTTCACCTGGGTTTTCGCCGTGTAGCGATACCCGTCGTCATCGGCTCCGAAAACCAGCGCGGTCAGTTCCGCCACCTCGCTCTCTTGCCCCGCGGTCATGGCCCGCGAAAGCGCCTTGTCGCCCGAAACGGAGACTCCGAGCACCAGTTCCACGGCCCCGGGACGTCCGGAGCGGGAGTCATCGACCCCGTCGGTCGTACACCCTGCCGCGCAGAGCGCAAGCACGCCCGACGGCAAAAGGATTCGCAACAGCTGATTCAATCGTTTCATGGAGTGATTCTATTTTACGGTAAGGCTCCAATAGAGACTTCCGGCCTTGATCCGGTAGCTTCCCTTCGCGGGAGCCGTCAAATACGATGTTCCCCGGCTGCCGGACGAAACCACCCGGTCCGTCGCGTCGAGCAGCTGCCAGGTCGGATAGGTCGTAATCACGCGGATCACCTCCCCCGCCGCGCAGGTGTGCACGACGTCGTTCCGATACTGCTCCCGCACGCTCAGCACGTATTGCCCGACGTTGGGCAGATCGACCACCCGGTTTTCCCACGTGAGCAGCGTGAACACCGCCTCGGCGGGCGAACCGTTCAGCGCAGCCTCGGGCGTGGCAGCCCCCGGAGCCGTTATATTATTGAGATTCAACACGTAGCGGTGATTCCGCAGCAACTCCTTGTCCAGCACCACCTTGTAATAGGTGTCGTTCCGGTCGTCCGACGCATCGGGTCCGCCCTTCACGATGAGCACGGTCTGCGATCCCGCGGCCGTCTCGGGCAGGTAAATCTGCCGCAGCAGCACGTGTTTCAGTCCGGCGTCGGCCGATGCGGCGGGATAGGCGAGCGGATACCGCAACATGTCGGCCGGAACGGCGGCTTCGACCGGCGCACCGGCAGGCGAAGGGCCCTTCACCGTCCCTGCCGCAAGCTCGTCCGCCGCCCTGAAATCGGGCGTCAGGGAGAAGTGCGAACGGTAATTCACGACATAGACGCCCCGCAGATAGAACGGATAGGTCACCCCGGGAGCACCCGCAGGCTGTCCCGCGCCGTCCTTCCCGACGGAGATATCGGCATAATTGATCCCCACGTCCAGCCGCGCGACGGCGGCGAGCAGCCCCACATCGACCGAGGCGACGGCTCCTTCCCGAAGCTCTTCCGGTGCGATCGTCCGGCTGATCCCGCTGAACGGCAAATCGTTCCATAAAAGCTGCCCGCCCGAAGGCACGCACACCTGCCGGAATCCCGACCAGGAGGAGAAATCCGACAGCGTGGTGACCGAGAGCGCCTTTTCCAATCCGGCGGCCGTGCCCAGAGCGAAATTGGCCAGCACGACCAGCCGCCGGGCATAGGGTCTGCGGCTTATCCCGATGTAAAGGTCGTTCCGCCCGTTCGTCAGGTCGAAACGATCGAAGGCCAGCAATTCGTCGAACGTCCCGTCGTCGGCCCGGTAGGCGGCGACGGCCACATTGTGCAGCAGACGCTCGCGGTCGTACCCGCCGCCGGCATCCGGCCGGTCCAGATAGGGGCTCTCGCCGCCGTTCCCGTCCTGCCGCCGGAACGATTCGTAATCGCCCGCATAGGCGGCCGAGCCGTCCCCGGCGAAATCCAGTCCCTTCAGCTCCAGATGCAACGGCACGATCCTGTCGGCGGTCTCCGTCTCCGGAAAGTCGTTCCACGACTCGACGTCCACCTCCAGATTGACCGACGCCGACTTCAGCGCCTCCTCGACGGTAGGCATTCCCGGACCCGACACCCGTTTGACACTGAACAGATAGCGGTGGTTGCGCAGCACGGGCGCGAGCCCGCCGCCGTCCCGAACGTCGCGGCAGAAATCGACACGGTAATAGGTCGTTTCGACGTCGTTCCACGAAGCATTGGGATCGGACTTGTAACGGCCGCTGAGGACCAGACAGGCCGAATCCGCCGGGAACTCGGCCGACTCGGCCAGGTAAATCCCGCGGAAAAGCGCCGCCGAGCCGCCGCCGAGCTGCGGAACCGCATAGAGCAGTCCGCCCACGTCACCCTTCGCATCGTAACCGCCGCCCGGCAGCAGCCCGTTCGAAGCGTACTCCGGCACCCAGAGCGAGGGGGCCGACGCCTCGGTCAGCGCGGCGTCCTGATCCGCGACGAAGGCATCCGGCCGGGGCATCGCCCAGCCGCGGCGCTTGCTGCCGAACAGCCGGACGCTGTCCAGCCGGAATTCGGCGATCCGCGCCGCAGGGTCCGGCATACCGTTCTCGTCCACCCCCACGCCGACATCGGCCCGGGCGACGGCACGAATCATCCGCACGTTCTTCGGAAAGGGCATATCCGGTTCGACGACCATCGGTTCGAACCCGGCCCACATGGGAATAGAGGTACGGAGGGGAGGTGTCCCACGCCCCGTTCACGTCGAAAAAGAAACAGGCCTCGGCCAACTCGGAATAGGGCCTTCCGATCCATTTCGTCCGCAGTTCGGCCACCGAAGGGGCGTTCTCCGCATTGACCAGCATGACCACGCGGTATTTCTCCCCATTGACGCTGCCCCGCAGGCGGAACGTCACGAACGAAGCATTGTGAATGGTGCAGGGGGCCACGTCGGACAGACGGTCCCGTTCGTCGAAAACCAGCACGCGCAGGGAGCCGATGTCGATCGCGGACTCCGCATCCGCCGTCATGGCGCGCGACGCCGGAGCGTCGCCGGCTGTCAGCCGCACGTCCAGATAAACCGCTTCCGGGCGGGGGCCGCCGCCTGCTCCCGCCGGCAGCTTCTCCCGCGAGCAGGCCGAAGCGTAAAGTCCCAGAAGTCCGGCCGCGACAAACGCGCGCAGACCGATCCTTCCCATTGCCATCCGTATCATAGATTCACCGTATTATCGTTAAACAGGTCGTAGCGCCGGATCAGGGCGGAAAGCTCCGGATCGAGATTCCCCCGGAACCGCAGCCGCGGCTGCAACTCCGCGGCCCGCAGCAGACTCCTGACCGCCCGTTCGTTGTCGCCCAGCCGGGCCGAAACCACGGCGAGCATGTATTTCACTTCGGCATCGTCCGGACGGCGCGTCTCCTCGCGCCCCAAAATGCGGGCGGCGGCGCGGTCCAGCCCCACGGACATGTAGGCCAACGCCGTATTCCGGTCCTCGTAAGGCCGCAGCAGGGCCAGCGCCTCCTCGTACCGCCGTTTCTTCAGCAGTTCCACGCCGCGCAGGTAGGCGCTGTCCAGCACCGTCGTCCACACCGTGTCCCGCTTCATGCCGCGGCGGTGCAGAGAGAAGCGGAAATCCACGGCGCGCATCTGCGGATAGAGCTTTTCGCGCATGTATGCGTAGGAAGCGGGGAACCGTTTGCGAATCAGCCACTCCCTCCGGTCGGGATCCACCTCCTTCCGCACGAGTGCGAGAATCCCCTCCCGGTCGGCGGCCAGCGCGGAGTCCGCCCGCACGAGCTCCTCGAGCCGGCCCCAGTCCTCGGCCAGCCATCCCGCACGCACGCGATCCGGCAGATCGGGCAGGCCGTTATCCGTCTCGATCCGGCGGACGCCGCCGCCGGCATCCAGCACATAGGAGCCGGCGATCCCGAGCGAATCCTTCATCTTCCGAAACTCGCGCACCAGCACCTCCTTCAGCGCTGCGGATCGCTCCCGGGCCAGCCGGTCATTGACCTTCCACGAACCTTCGGGCGACGAGGTGGCCGTCAGCGCGATGCTGTCGATGATGAAGACCGGATCGGTCATCAACGCCTGCGTCAGGCGCTTCACCGCCGCCAGCTGCGCGCGGTTGTCGGCCAAATCCTCCCGCACTTCGGTCCCGTTCCTGGGAAAGACGAAGAAAAAGCGGGCGTCGGCCTCGGCGTCGCGTCTGACGATGCGGTGCACGTAACGCGGCGCATCGTCGATAAACGAAATCATCGAAGTCACGGAATAGGTCAGCGTATCGCTCGCCGGAAGTTCGTAGCGGCGGCCGCCGACCGACGTGACCGCTCCGCGCAGGAAGAGGTGGATCCGGTCCGTATGTTCTCCCGCGTCGAGCTGTTCGGCATAGCGGTAGGTCACGCTCCGGTCGGCGTGCACGATCGTGTCGAGCCGCGTGCCGGGAAGTTCGGGAAAACGCACGACCCGGCGGAAAACCGCCTCCTTGTTCCGGGCACGCTCCTCGTTGCGCTCGATCTTGCGCAGATCGTAGTATTCGAGCATCAGGGCGGCCGTGTCCAGGTCGCTCAGCAGGCGGATATTGGCCTCCACAGTCCGCCGGCGGATCCGGCTGCGCTGCACCTCGGAACTGTCCGAAAGCTCGCGACGGATCGCCCGCACGTACCCGGGCGTCTCCACCGGCCGGGGCTTGTAGTGCGGCGCGAGGTAGGCCGCGAGCGGATCGGACGGATGCCCCTGCGCCGCACGCCCGAGCGCCCCGACCGAATCAAGCCGGCTGCGCCGTTCGCGTGCGGCCTGGCGCCGCAGGTCGCGGAGTCCCCGCCGGTACACGCGCCGGTCGCTGAGCCGGCTCCGCCCGGAGACGGTATTCCCGGCAGCGGCATCGAGCCGCGCCTTCTCCTCCAGCAGAGCCTGACGCCGGACCGCCGCCTTATGCAGGTAGGACTCGAATCCGGCGACGTCGGCGAAACAGCGGAAGTAGTCCGCGCTGTCCACGATCGAATGCAGGTAGCGGTCGTAACGCGCCATGTCCTGCCGCTGCAAGCGGCGGAAGCGTTCGCCCGTGAACAGCAGCCGGTGCAGTGAAAAGGTGTCCTGTCGCGTGCAGAGCACCGGTTCCAGTTCGACACGCCACTGGTCGTCGAGCAGCTCCCGGGGCAACGTCACCGAAAACTCCAGGTCGATCTTGCCGTTGCGTTCGGCCACATTGCGGATATTATTGACCGAAATGGTCACCTGTTCGATCCGAAGGTTCATCACCGACTCCTGCAACTGATCGTCGTAAGCCGCCGGTACGAGCCGGAGTTCGCGGCCGTCCTCGGTGGTGAAGGTGATCGGTCCGGAGGCGGCCGTCGTATCCCCCTGCGGCGCGGCGGCCGGTTCGGGTGTCCGGCGCCGGGAAGGCATGGAAACCTGCACGCGCGCATCGCCGCTCCGCCGCAAACGCGCGAAGCGCCGCGAACAACCGCACAGGAGAATCAACAGGAGCAACAGCATCGGTCTATGTATTCGGAATCCAGGCAAAACAGTCTCGCATTACAGATCGGAACCCTGAAACCAGATCGTCCAGCCGTTGATCGTCACCGAAAGGGCGACGAACGTTCCCGAAAACGCATCTCCCTTGTAGTTGAAGAACAGCGTCCACTCGTCCTGCCTGTCGAGGTACTCCTGCAACGAGGCGATCCCGGAGGGGCGGGTTTGTTCCAACAGTCCGATCAGGTCTCTGGACCACAATATGTTATCAGGATCGTACACGCTTCGGACCACCAGACGGCAGGGGACGTCCTCCAGCAGGCGCATCGTGTTGAGTTCGCCTGCCGCGCCGGTCAGGTCGCCCGAAATCCGGTACGGCAGGAACGACACGGAGTCCGCGCCGACGGGCCGGTTGTCCGCGTCGTAGGCCTCGTGCCCGGCCGAAACGATCTCGAACGTATAGGGAGACCGGCCGCCCGACGAGGCGTCGGCACGCGAGGTTCCCTCCTCGGTCAGCGAAATCCGGAAGCGGTTCGTGTCTTTCATCAGGTCTATGGTATGCGTCCGGCGGCCCGCTCCGGGATCGTAAGCGATCGTCCGGGGTGCGGCGTACCAGACGGGATGCAGTTCCGCATCGCAGACTCCCTGCGCGACGCGCGTCAGGGTCAGACGGACATCCTCCAACCGGGTCTTTCCGGGTTGCAGGTCCGCAGTCGCGCTGCGAACGTCCGACAGACGGAAGTCGTCGGACAGGCCGCCCCAGACGAGAAACATGTAAGTCCCGGGGGAGAGTCTCTCGTGAAGCGGCAGCGTATAATCGGTGCGGCCGAGCTCCTCCCGGCCGGCCGTCTCAGTGAAAAGGTACGTTCCGTCGGCATCGAACACGAGCAGATCAATGCGGTCGATCTCACGGGAAGCATCGGCAGCGGCCATGTTGTATTCATAGGTGAAATGCAGGTAGAGTCCGCAGTCTCCGTACGAATCGCCGAAGCTGCACGCGCCGAAGAGCGCGAGCGGAATCAGCGCCGCGAAAAGGGGCCGAAGGTATTGGATGCAGCGAAACGACATAATTCTGTTTTAGACGATCGCCGAAGGCCGGAGGCCGCCGGTGATCCGTAATCTCCGTTCTGAAAAAACCGTAAAAACAAGGGGCGGCACAAACCGCGCGGCCCGTGCCGCCCCTTTCTCATATAAACATATCGAAAAAACGTATTGATCCGAAGAGGGTCAGAGCTCCACGCCCTGCTCCCAGGTCGTCCAGTCGGCGACCGTCACGGTCACGCTCAGGTAAGCGTCGGTTCCCTCGTTGGGCGTATTCTCGTCCGGATTGCTGGGATCGACGATATCGGGATCCGTGGGATCGGGGATGAACGGCGTGCCGCGCTTGCTGATCTTGTCGATCTTCAGCGTGTACCAGTTGTTGCGGACCACGCCCCATTTGCCTTCCACCAGTTTATCCTTGATATTCGAATTGTGCTTGATGAGAATATCGTAGTAGCAAATGCCCTTGTAATAGATCTGCATGTAGGCGCCGGGATAGTCGGTAAGATCGCTCATGTCGCGGACCGTAGCGGCCACATAACCGATCTTGTCCAGCGGATGCTTGGGCGTAACGGAAGCGCTCAGGTCCGAATACAGCGCATCGTAGTCGCCCTCCTGTGTACCGGTCTTCACATAAGAGGCCTTTTTCGCGATCTCTCCCATCAAATTCTGAATCATCTTGACATCATCCGCCGAAATGGAACCGGAAGCCGTGCCTTGCAGCAGATTCGCCATGTCCTTGTACGAAATCAACTCGGTATGCGTCCCTACGCTGTCCGAAGAGAATACGAACCACGTTTCGGACCTCGAGGCATCGGACGCATCCTTGAAGTCCTCGGGGAAGAACCGGGCTTTCAGCACGAGTTTGGTCGTATTGATGACCTTCTGTCCGGCCACGGACATCGTATTTTCGACGACATAGACCGGATCGGACTTCGTATTCCAGGCCGAGGGAGGCGTGGCATTCTTCAGCCAGTCGAAATCGGTGGCGGGAGAGAGCGGATAGTTGTTGTCCTGACGGTATGCGATGGAGAGGTCCTTTCCGGGATTGTTCTGGGCATCGTACACCAGCGGCGAATAGGGCAGATAGGATTTGTTGGTCGTGTTCGGCAGCCAGCCGTCCAGGAAGATGGCCGCATTCTCGGCCTCGTCTTCCAACACGATCGCATTGGGACTCGAGATGGTGGACACCTCCTGCATCGGCGTAGATAGTCCCACCTTGGCGACCAGACGCACGACGACGACGGAGACCGGCTTGGCCTTGGCGGCCTCCTGCGGAGTGGAGCTGGAACCCATGTTGTCCTTGGTGAAAAGATTGCCCGAGCACTCAATGAGCCCTTCGTCCGCATTGGTCCCGTCGAACACACCCTGGTTGATCATCGGGAATCCGTCCTTGGCCGCCACGACGTCCGTGACGTCCGAAAGCGCCTTGTCCTTCAGCTCGGCGAAGGAGGTCGCGGTCTTCAGCGTCTTCTCGAGTGCCGGCGTGGGATTCAGCACGATCATCACGTACTTGGTCGCATCGGACACCTTGATGGCTTCGCCGGCCGAAATATTGCCCGTATTTCCCGAGGGCTGTCCGGGCAGCGTCTGATTGGCGGGATCCAGCACGATATCCTTCGTCACATCGAGCGGCGTGGCGGCGAGTTTCTGCCGCTGGGCGTTGAACGTCAGAATATATCCCGATTTGACGGTCGATTCTGCGACCGTGCCCGCCGCCGTATTGGCGGCATAGGTCCCGGGCGGAACGGGAGCCGCCCAGCGCAACGGACAGATAGGTGTCGCCCGTAATAGCGCCGGGACCGCCCTGTCCGGGAGTTTCGCCGTCCTTGCTGCAACTGCTGAAGACCGCAGCCAGAGCAAGCATCGAAACCAAAACAGATTTCATTTTCATAAAGAGAAATTTTAGTTAAACAAAAAAGTGAATTGGGAATAAAAACCGGCAGTAGCAGGAATTCTACTGCGAGATGTTCCGATAACGTTCCAGACGCGCGTTGTCCCCGCGCTTGCGCTCCAGCTCCTCCAGATTCCGGCGGGCTTCCGCGCGTCCGGCGTCGGCCGCACGGCGCAGCAGCGGTTCCGCTTCGTCGAGCCGGTTCTCCAGGAGCAGCGCCGCGCCGCGGTTGTTGGCGAACGCCGAGGCCATCGCGGCATCCGGCGCGGCGATCGCCCCGGCCGCATGGTCCAGGCAGCGCTCGGCAGCCGCCGCATCGCCCCGTTGCAGAAGCGAGGCCGCCGCATTGATATTGGCCGCGGGATCGTCCGGATAGAGTTCGAGAATCCGGTCGAAAAAGCCGTGGTAGCGCGCGGAATCGGAAGCATACGACACCGCGATGCGGTACAGTTCCATTTGCGAAAGTTTCTCGGGCGCATGTTCGGCCACGGAGAGCGACTCCTCGAAAGTATAATCACGCAGATCGTAACGCACCTGATAGTCCACGTGGCGGAGCTGCGGGAAGATATCGGTCAGCAACCGCTGCCACGTCCGGCCCGTCGCCCGGAGCGCCTGTTCCTTTCCGTCGGGCGTCAGCGGCCCGTCGATGATCCGGAGCACCCGCTCGCGGTCGGGCAGATCGCTCTCCTCGACCAACTGGCGCAGACCGCTCCCAGTCCTCGCCCACGGAGCTCACGCGAAAAATCCCCTCGGGAAGCGCATAGGCCCGTTGCAGGTAATCCTTCAGCGCCTTGGCGCGGGCCAGCGAAAGACCGGCGTTCCGCTCGGCATTTCCGTCCGGAGAGGCGTAGCCCTCGATGAAAATATCGGTGATCTCGCCGTCGCCGTACCGGCGAATCCGGTCGATGACAGCGCGGATCTTGCCCAACTCCTCGCCGTTGTGACGGAAATCGGGAAGGATAGCCGAGCGGCCGACCTGGAAATCGAGAAACGCCTCGCCCTTCACCAGCCGCTGCTTGGATTCGGGCCCCGGCTCGCAGTAAACGACCGAGACCTGCGGAACGTAAGGCTCCAGCGCCGGGAAGGCGATCCGGTCGCCGAGCGCGACGGTGAGCAACTGCCGCTTGCCGCCGCAGGAGGCGAGCACCTCCTGCAATTTGAGCGAGGCGCCTCCCATCCACTCCTCGTAGGGAACCGCCGCCGCATAGTCCACGAGCGTCTGCTCCTCGTCCGCCACGTTCACGGTCTGATAAGGCTGCTCCTCGCTCCAGAACCTGCGTGTCAGACGGTTCCGGCGATCCGTCATCCGCCGCCGGTTCCTCCCGTTGATCACCACGCGCGGAAAATAGCGGAAGTGCTTCCCGTCCGCCGTACTCAGCTCGGGCACGAACGTCCAGCTCTGGCAGGTATTGACGGCCCGGTTCCGGATCAGGAACTCGAACTCCAGCCGCAACGAATCGTCGCGGTCCACGTCGAGCCGCTTGCATGTCATCCGAATGTCCCCGCGGAACTGGGCCCGGAGCGTTCCGGAACTTCCGGCGAGGGAGACGAACAGCGAAACGAGCAAAAGATAGAATTTCCTCATGCCGACAAAAGTTATTTGTGATTGAAAAGATAGACGACCGAAATGCCGACACGCGTCGGGCCCCAGTAGCCGTGGTGCTCGTCGCGGCCGGTGACCCGCCCGCAACGGTAGCACTCGAACCGGTCGTAGCGCGTATAGATATATCCCAGACCGATGGTCGCCTCGAGATTCCAGTGCGCTCCAAGATACCAATGGTAGCCGTAGCTTATGCCGCCGCCGACCATCCATCCCTGATAGCGCGTATGGCGGAGCGTCGGCAGCAGCGGGACCCTGAATCCGCCGGCGTTGTACTGTCCGCCCAGCAGGTGCACGCCCCAGAAGCCGCGGTTGAACGCCTCGCAGTTCCACCGCCGGATTTCGGGCTGCACCAGCCAGTGCTTCACCTTCCGGTTGCCGGAGAAAGTCCACGGATTGAGATTCCCCGAGAGGTCCACGGACCAGCGCGCGGAGAATCCCGCCTCCAGCGCCAGATTGACCGTCGTCGTCGCATCGTAGAGCAGGTTGCTCTTGACGGCCAGCCGCTGCGCGTGCGCCTCCGCGATTCCGCAAAACAGCATCAATAGAAACGGCAGTAAAACTCTGTTCATATCGTTGTCTTCCGCCCTGCTCTATTCTCAATAGAGCGGACCGGCTGCCGACAACTGATTTTCAACGACATAAAACGGAAATACGTTTCAGCGCGCGGCGTATTCCGAAACGGACGGGCTCCGGAGCGGGAACCTGCTGGAAACCAAGCGACAACAAAACCGTTTGCTGAAACACTGCTGAAACATAACGTAACGAATAACAGATTGGACCCATGAAAAACCCCCTTTTGCTGCACGACCTATTATATATAGGCGAACACCAGACCTGCAACCACTACCGGGCCGACGTCGGGAGCGGCTTCATCTACGAAGAGCTCGAAGCCGGCGAAACGGAACGGCTCGACACCGTGCGGAGGAACCACCTGCTGATCCTGCTGGAGGGGCGCTGCTCGCTCGACTGCAACCAGTTCTCGGGCCGCGACTTCTCGGCCGGCGAGATGATCCTCGTACCGCGTTCGGCGGCGTTCAGCGGACGGACGCTCACACGGGTCCGGCTGCTGGACATGGCCTTCGAGAAACCCGAGAGCGGCTGCGACCGGCTCGTGCTGCAAAGCTATCACACGCTGTGCCGGCAACTGCGCTACGATTTCCGCCCCACCGAGATCCGGTATCCGCTCACCGCCTTCTTCGACCTGCTCGTCTTCTGCCTGAAGAACGGCATGAGCTGCGCGCACCTGCACGAGATGAAACACCGGGAGCTCTTTTTCTATCTGCGCGGGTTTTACAGCAAGGAGGAGATCGCCGGGCTCTTCTACCCGATCGTCAGCCGGTCGTTCGACTTCCGCAATTTCGTCTTCGAAAACTACCGGAAGGTGCATTCGCTCAAGGAGCTGATCGACCTCTCGCCCATGAGCCGCAGCACCTTCCTGCGCCGGTTCAAGAGCGAGTTCAACGACACGGCCCACGACTGGATGCTGAAACAGACATGCCAGCGCATCGTCGGAGAGATCGCCTGTCCGGAGACGACGATCAAGGACCTCATGGCCAAGTTCGGCTTCGACTCGCACAGCAGCTTCAACCGCTTCTGCAAAGCGAATTTCCACTGTACGCCGTCGGAGCTGATACGCAGATACCGCAAGGACGTGTCATGCAGATAGTCACACAATATCTCACTGGCATTCACACCGATACGTCATGCGTCAGCCGGATCGCCCGCCCGTCGGAAACGCCGGCCCGGCATCCGACTTCCGGACTTTGACCGAAAGCGGCAACAGGATGGAACGTACGGAGAACCGCGACGGGCGGGAAGTCGCTAAATTTGCACCGAGTAAAAAAAGAATTCTTTCCGAAAAGAAAAAAGTCATGCTCTATTGAGAATAGACCATGACTTCACAAATATAGGGAATATTGCGGAAAATCCAAATAAAAATCGCCCCGTTCCCGCGGTTCCGGAGCGTCACCGCCCCTGCTTCCGCCGTTTCCGGCGGACCGACCACCCGAAACGGCCCAGCGCATCGCCCAGCGCGAAGTACTCGCCGTGGGAATAGACGATCGGTTCGGCCCGTTCGAGGCAGAACCGCCCCGTGGCGGGGTCGATATAGGCTTCGTCCGCCTGCACGTTCACCACTTCGGCCAGGAACATGTCGTGCGTGCCCAGCGGCAGCACCTGACGCACGCGGCACTCGATGCTGACGGGCGCCTCGGCGATCAGGGGCGCCGCGACCCGTTCGGCCGGAACGGGCGTGAGCCCCATCTCGCGGAACTTGTCGAAATCGCGCCCCGAACGGACGCCGCACCAGTCCGTAGCGCGCGCCATCGAACGCGTCGTGAGGTTGATGACGAACTCGCCCGTGCGGCGGATGACCGCATAGGAATGCCGCTCGGGCCGCACGGAGATATAGCACATGGGCGGCGTCGTGCAGACCGTCCCGGTCCAAGCCACTGTCAGCATGTTGTACTCTTCGGGGGTGGCGCCGCAGCTCACCAGCACCGCCGGCAACGGATACAGCACCGTACCGGGTTTCCAGTTCTGTTTCATACGATCGGAATTCGGGAACAAAGATAGCACAATCCGGAAGCAGAACCAAACGACGCGCCGGCCACACCGGGGCGAAACCCGTCCAAACGGGGCGAAGACCGGAGCCCGTCCGCATCCCGGCGGCGAACAATCCGGCGGCGCGCACACCAAAAACGCCCCGTCTTGCGTTATATTTGCAGCATGTTACCGGAATTCATACGCTACCTCGAGGCCGAACGGCGCTACTCGCCGCTCACCGTCCGCAACTACCGCCGCGACATCGAACGGTTCATGGCGTGGCTCGACTGCGACGACGCTTCGTTCGACCCGCGGAGCGTCACCACGGACCAGGTGCGCGAATGGATCATCGACCGTACCGAACAGGGAGGTATCGGCGCCGCGTCGATGAACCGCGAGGTCTCGTCGCTCAGGACCCTCTTCCGCTGGCTGCTCCGCACGGGCGCCGTCACGCACGACGTCATGCGGCCGATCGCCTCGCTCCGGACTCCGCACCGGTTGCCGGCCTTCGTGCCCGAGAGCCGCATGAAGGGCATCGTCGGGGAGTGCGAACGCGACAGCGGCGATTTCGCCGCCGAACGCGACGCGCTGATCGTACTGATGCTCTACGCCTGCGGACTGCGGCTGGCCGAGCTGGTGGGCATCGACCGGGACGACCTGTCGGACGACGCCATGTCGCTGCGCGTGCGCGGCAAGGGCGACAAAGAGCGGATGGTCCCCGTACCGGAGCCCGTCCGCGAAAAGATTCTGCGCTACCTCGACCTGATTAAGCGGCAGAATATTTGCGATTCCGGAGAAAAAGCGCTATTTTTAACACGGAAAGGAGAGCGCATATCCCGCACGGCGGTTTACCGCACGGTGCGCCGCGAACTGGAGCGCAACGGAGTGCAGGGCAAGAAAAGCCCCCACGTCCTGCGGCACACGTTCGCCACGCACCTGATGAACGGTGGCGCGGATATGCGGGAGATACAGGAACTCCTCGGACACGCCTCGCTGCAGGCCACGCAGGTCTACACGCACAACAGCATAGCCAGGCTCCGGGAGGTCTATGCGAAGGCCCATCCCCGCGAAAAGGATGGGAAGTGATTAACTTAATAAACTGTAAGGCTATGAACGTACAGATTCAATCCGTGAAATTCGACGCCGACAAACGGCTGGTCGAATTCGTGAACGCCAAGATGACGAAACTGGACCGCTTCGCGGAACGCTCGACGGGCGCCGAAGTCATTCTGAAACTCGATAAGGACCACGAAAAGGGAAACAAGATCGCAACCATCACGCTGCACATGCCGGGCGAGGACCTGGTGGCCTGCCACCAGTCCAAGGCATTCGAGGAGTCGGTGGACGAGGCGATCGACGCCCTGAAACGCCAGTTGGAGAAATTCAAGGCGAAAACCGAGAAATAGCAGCCCGCCCCTGCCGACAAAAGCACGGCGGCCGCCTTCGCAGGAAGGCGGCCGCTGCCGTTTTCTCCGTCCGGCAGGCATTTCCGGGATGCCGACGGAAGCGTACCGGAACGTGCGGCGACACCGAAGCCGATGCCCCCTCCGAAGCAAAAAGCCGTCCCCCGGGACGAAACGGCACGAAGTAAAACGGCCACACTTCCGTATGGCCGTTTTACTTCGTAGTGGATAGGGGATTCGAACCCCTATGTCATGCGTGAGAGGCATGTATCCTAACCCTTAGATGAATCCACCGTTTGAGTTTCGTGGTGCAAAGATAAGGTCTTCTTTCGAATCTCCAAAATTTTCGGACAAAATATGTGATTTTTTTTCGGAAAGGGCCGCAAAACACGCTTTTTGACTATCTTTATCCGGACATAACCCCTTTAACCCTTCCGCCATGAAAAAAGCACTCCTGTTGTCTGCCGCCGCACTCCTGCTGGCCGTCTCCTGCACCCGACGCCCGGTACGCCCCGCATTCGGGACCGTGAGCGTCGATACGCTGCTCGGAGACAGCGGCGCCGGATGCCGGATCGAATACCGGTTCGCCACGATCCTGAACGCCGCGGAATCCCCGGCGCTGCAAGCCGTCGAGCAGGCCAACATCCGCTACTTCTTCCAGACCGGGGAGCAGACCGGGTCGGTACGGGAGGCGATCGCCGCCGCCGTCCGGGAGATCGACACGATCTACACGGCGGACATCCGGCCGACGCAGTCCTACGAAATATCGGTCGAAGCGGAGGGCAGCGTGCAGGATTCGCTGCTCACCTACGTCATCACGCGGTCGAGCTACACGGGCGGCGCACACGGCATCTACGAGACCGAATACCACACCTACTCGCTCGCAAAGGGGTATGAAATCACGACGGCCGATCTCTTCACCGAGGAGCAGGCGGAGCGTCTCGACGAACTGATCCTGCGCAAACTCTGCCGGCAATACGGTGCGAGGAACGAGGAGGAGCTGGCCGCACAGGGCTTCTTCCCCGAACAGATCGGCGCCACGGAGAATTTCCGTATCACGCCCGAAGGCATCGTTTTCTGCTACAATCCCTACGACATCGGCTGCTACGCGCTGGGCGCCGTCGAGGTCACGGTAAGCCGCGAAGAACTGGACGAACGCTGAGCGGAAAGGATACGGACACCCCGACTCCCCGGAAAACGGATCCGGAAAAGGTCCCGGACGACGGGTCCGGCGGAACCGGACCCGCCCTGTCCCGCTACAAACCGCCGCAAAAAAAGAAAAAGGCCCGAGTCTCACGACTCAGACCTTTTTTCGGAGGGGAACCACCCCCTTCCAAAAACGAGGTTTAATCGGAGGTATTCGACCTTCGGAACGAGTACCGCCCCTCGAGTCTTAGTGATGCGTTCCGCATCACAACCTGCCGATTTCCTCAACCAACCTAAAACTACTAACCTAAATGAACCTTAAAACTTCACTGCAAAGATAAGGGCCTTTTTCGAATTACGCAAATAATTTATGAATATATTAAATATATTTAACAATTTGGTAACATACAAAGCTCTGCAAAAGGCAGGAAACGAGAAAGGCAGCAAGATATAATACAATACAAATCAGCGCATTGCATCAAATAATACAACCGTCGGGCGTATCGCCGGAAAAACCGGATACGGACCGGAACCGTCCGACGAAATGCAACCGGAATCCGAAGCCGTCCGAAAAGGTTCCGGCACAGACACAAAAAAAGGAAACCCGGAATCGGGACAGAACGTCCGTCATCCACAGTTTCCTCACCAACCTAAAACTACTAACCTAAATGAACCTTAAAACTTCGCTGCAAAGATAAGGCGGAAAAAGATACCGTGCAAGTTTTTTATTAAAATTTTTTCGGATTTTTTTCATATTTTTTAATATAGCATCTTCGCGTTTTCATTCAACATATTGTATATAAGCAAGATACAAACCGGATTCATCGTTTTGAAACATTCTTTCGGTACTTCGGTGCAGTATTCCCCGAAAATCGCATTTATAATTAAGAAAACCAGAATTAATAGTTATTTTTGTGCAATGATTTCGGAGAAAGCCGCTCAGAACAGTCCGCGTCCCGGCAAAGATTTTGCAGGACGAAAAGACCGTTTCGGCCGTCCGATCCAATCCATTCACACACGATGACAGTATCGCTGATCATATCCACCTACAACTGGCCCCGCGCCCTCTATCTGTGTCTCGACAGCGTGATGCAGCAGAGCGTACTGCCCGACGAGATTCTGATCGCCGACGACGGGTCGGGCATGGAGACACGCGACGTCGTACGACATTTCGAACGGATCTCACCCGTCCCCGTCCGCCATATCTGGCACGAGGACCGCGGGTTCCGCGTCGCCGCCATCCGCAACAAGGCCATCGCGGCCAGCCGGTGCGACTACCTCATCCAGATCGACGGCGACCTGATCCTGCAACGCAACTTCATTCAGGACCATATCGCCTTCGCCAAAGAGGGGCACTATGTCGCCGGGTCGCGCGGAATCATCACCGAAGCACTGACCCGGAAAGTCCTCAGCGGCGAAATAACGTCGCTATCCGCCCTGAGCCGGGGCGTCCGCAACAGCAACAACGCCCTGCGCATCCCGATCGCCGCAGTACTCTACCGGATGCTGGCTCCCAGCCGAACGCCCCGCAGTTGCAACATGGCGCTCTGGCGCAAAGACGCCCTGCGCGTGAACGGATACGACGAGACCTTCGAAGGATGGGGATACGAGGACACCGAGCTGGGACTTCGCCTCGAAAACAGCGGCATCCGCCAGCGTCTCATGAAGTTCAGCGGCATCGTCTTCCACCTCCACCACGACAAGGCGTCGCGGGAAGGCTGCCCGGCCAACGAACAACGCTACATGAAGAGCATCCGCGAACACCGCACCTGGAGCCCCGCGGGAATCGACCGCCACCTCTCGCCCGCCGGGCAGGCGGAAATATTCGCGGCATTTTCCCCTGCTGCAGCCCTCGGAAAATAGACCGGTGCAAAATCCCGGACGTTCCACCTCCGAACAGTCAGTCCTGCCGCTGTCGCGGCAGGACTCGTCATTTCCGAATCACCGTCCACGCACGCTTATTTCCGAAACGGCCAATAATGAAATTTCCGCCGCATTTTCCATTTGCGGATCAGATTGAGCGGCTTGCGTTTCAGCCCGACATGCCCCCGTTCCAGGAAATCATCCACGGCATCGAGGACACGTGCGGAACAGCGGCAATCCCGATGCGGCTCATGGAACATCGTATAGGTCCGGACTTCACGCATCAACTCGTCGGGACGGGTCAGCGCCCGTTCGAGTGCCGGACCGACCTCTTCCGGCCTCCGAACATCTATCAGATGCGGTCCGGGGTGCGAATTCCGGAACGTCACGACAGGCTTGTCGAGGAACATGAATTCCAGAATGATGGACGAACTGTCGCATAGCATGACGTCAGCCTTGTGCAATAATTGCAATTTATCCGCCCCCTCGAAAAAGGTAACATTCGCATTCTCTTCCGCAATTTTCTTATAACCTGCGATAATCTCGGGATCGGTCAATTTCGGATGGAATGTGATGATCCATTCCCACGGTTTGTCCTTCGCCAACCGCTCGATTTCCCGCATAAGATACGGCGCCGAACAGACATTGCGCGTAAAAGTAGGCGGATACAAAATCACAGGACACTTATTTTCGACAGGCGCCTGCATTTGCGGCGAGAAATAAACGTCCGCTTTGGGCCATCCGGTTTCATAGGCCCGAAAGAATCCGTATTTACGCTCCAATTCTTTAAACACCGGCGTGCTGCTCGGCCCCTGCGTACAATAGAGATCGAACCATCCCCGAATAGTAAAATGATCGTCCATCGTTTCATAACGTTTCTGAATGGCATACCCATGAAACAACGCGACTTTTACTCCGGGAAAAAAGTCCGGAATATAATTACCGGGAGCAAAAACAGCGATCGGATCATAGTCGATCACATCGCGGACGGTACGCAGGCGTATTTCATCATCACGAAGCGCAACCGGACAATCCGGCTCGACAAACCAGGCCGCCTCATCGCCACGCCGACGTATCTCGTCCTCCAAAGGCCGAAGAATCGAATAAGCATAAGGCAATGTAACGAACAACAAATATTTTTTCATCACGGAAAAACTTTAACAGTACCAACACTCAACGGGCCATACGCCTTTGCAAACTGTTCCACCAGCGCTGCAACGTAGCACACAATACGGCCACCGGACGCAACCGGCGGCGGTCCAGCCACAACAAGAGCAGATCGCCCCGGGAATAATACCGGCGCAACGCCGCTCCGCGCCCCTTCGCCGCCCGGTGGATCCACCGCGCATGATCCGAATTCCCGGTCCACGGATTGCGGCTCTTGCGGATACAGACCAGATACCACCGCACACGGCTCACGAGCCGGAGAAACCCGATCCGCTCAGCCGAAAGCCCCGGACATCGGGCCAGTTCGGAATCGACCGCTTCGGCAAAACGCACGCAATAGTCCACATCGACACTGCGCCGGTTCGCCGAACCGGCCCGCTGGATGTAGTCGTATCCCACATAATCCACGAAACGGACCCGCGGCTGCCGGAAGCCGATCTGCACATTGACGAGCTCATCCTCGCCGAGCGGCAACGGATAATGCCGCAATTCGGCATCGAACAGTTCCCGGCGATAGAGTTTCGCCCAAAGGCAGACGGAAATCGCATGGCTCAACGTCGCCTCGAGGAACCCGAATTCCTCGAGATCCTCCGTGCGACGTTCCCGCACGGGCGCCTCGTACGAGGCCCTCACCCGCTTGAAATCGCAACAGACGATGTCATACCCGCCGATCGCCGCGACCAGTTCCCGCAGCATATCCGGCTCCCAGCGGTCGTCCCCGTCGAGAAAGCAGACATAGCGTCCCCGGGCCTTCGCAAGTCCGGTTTCACGGGCACGCGCCACTCCCCGGTTGGGCGTAGCGACAACGACGATCCGCGCATCCCGCTCCGCACGGGAGCGCACGAGACGCAACGAACCGTCCGTCGAGCCGTCGTCCACCACGACCGCCTCGAAATCGCCGAACGTCTGCGCCTCGACCGAAGCCAGGCAGGCGTCGATATACCGTTCGAGATTGTGGACCGGAATAATCACCGAGACCTCCGGCCGCCGTTCGTTCTCCTTCATCCGATATAGTTTTTCACGGCCTCGGCGATCCGTTCGCCGTCGAGCGCCGCGGAGATGATTCCTCCGGCATAGCCGGCCCCTTCGCCGGCCGGAAACAGCCCTCCGACCGCGGGGGTGCATCAGCGTCGCGGGGTCGCGCGGGATGCGCACGGGCGTCGAGGTGCGCGACTCCACGCCCACGACCACCGCCTCGTCCGTGAGGTAGCCACGCATTCTCCGCCCGAAGGTCGAAATGCCCTGCCGCAATGCCCGCGCGATGAATTCCGGCATCCACCGATCGAGCCGCGAGGGAACGATGCCGGGAATGTACGACGTCGCGGGCAGCGACCCGCTGGCCCGGCCCGCCACGAAATCCGACACACGCTGCGCAGGGGCGATCTGATGCTCCCCGCCCTCGCGCCGGGCCGCCTGTTCGAACCGCTGCTGGAACTTCAGCCCCGCCAGTTCGCCCCACTCGGGACGCAGGTACTCGAAATCCGCGAGCCGCACCTCGGTCACCAGCCCCGAATTGGCGAAGGGCGACGTGCGGCCGCTGGGCGACATGCCGTTCACGACCGACTGCGCGGCATCGGTCATCGCCGGCACGATGAACCCGCCCGGACACATGCAGAACGAATAGACGCCGCGCCCGTTCTCCTGGCTCACGAGCGAATAGGAAGCCGCCGGGAGGTACTCGCCGCGAGTCCGGCAATGGTACTGGATCGAGTCGATGAGCGCCTGCGGATGCTCGATGCGCACGCCCATCGCAAAGGGCTTGGCCTCGATGCGCACGCCGCGCGCGTGCAGCAGTTCGTACACGTCGTGCGCCGAATGCCCCGTAGCGAGCACCACGGCGGCCCCCTCGATCCGCTCGTCGCCGCAGCGGACACCGCGGATCCGCCCGTCGTGCAGCAGGAGGTCCGTCACGCGGCTGTCGAAGCGGAACACCCCGCCCGCATCGGCGATCGTCCGCCGGATATTGCGGATGATATAGGGCAGCTTGTCGGTGCCGATATGGGGATGGGCTTCGCAGAGGATTTCGGGCGTGGCGCCGTGAAAGACGAGCGTCTGCAACGCCTTGTTGTAATCGCCGCGCTTCTTGCTGCGCGTGAAGAGCTTGCCGTCGGAAAAGGTTCCCGCGCCGCCCTCGCCGAAAGCGTAGTTCGAGTCGGGATCGACGGGGCCGTTGCGGTTGATCCGTGCGATGTCGCGCTTGCGGGCCGAGACGTCGCGCCCCCGTTCGAGAATCACGGGCCGCAGTCCCAGTTCGATGAGCCGCAGGGCCGCGAACAGCCCCGCGGGGCCCGATCCGACGACGACGACCTCCGTCCGCCCCTCGACCGAAGGATAGTCGAAATGCACGGGGCCGGGCTGCGGCTCCCGATCGACATAGACTTCGAGCGTCAGGTTCATCTTCACCTGCCGCTGCCGGGCGTCGATCGACCGCTTCACGACGCGCACCAGCGCCACATCCGTCTCCCGGATGCCCATGCGCCGCGCTGCGAGCGACGTGCAGTACTTCGGATCGGCGGCCTGTTTCGGCGTGAGGACGAGGGTTATCTGTCGGGGCATAAGTCGGCGAAATTACCTACAAATGTAAACAAAAAAAGCCGGATAATCCCCCGCCCGGATTGCGTTTTGTGAATTTTTACCTATCTTTGCCTCATCCGCGGGGATGCGCCCGACGCACCCCATGCGGAAATGATGCGGATATGGTGTAATTGGTAGCCACGTCAGACTTAGGATCTGATGCCTTACGGCGTGGGGGTTCGAGTCCCTTTATCCGCACAAAGGAGCCTTTTCGAAGGGCTCCTTTTTCGTTGTCCTTCCGGCGCAAAAAGAGGAAAACCGACTGTATATCATCGTTTTGCAAAGGCTTCGAACGATTCCCCGAGCCGGAAGCGGAAAGCAACCCGGGAAAAACCGCCGGGTGGCAAAAAGGTGGGCAGAGGCAATTTGGGCTTCCGAAAACGGGACTGCCACTTTTTTAGCCCGCAATGCATTGTTTTGCTGCGCTTTACACCGCAATAAAGTTTCCTTGCAGACGTTTTGTCAATCCTTAAAAATGTCACGAGTTATGAGACAGGAAACTTTTACCATCCTTTTCCTGATGCGAAAAGGAAGACCGAAAAAGAACGGCTTGGGCCCGCATCACTACGGGCAGTCTGCGGCAGGAGTTCTATTTCCATTGCGAAGGCAAGCCCGAATTGTGGAACCAGAAAAAGGAACGCATAATGGGCACGAGCCGCCTCGCGCAGAAAGTCAATGAAATGCTCGACGAATTCCGCGTGCAGATTTTGGACATCCGCTCCAAACTGCTGGCCGAAGGCTATGCGGCCAATGCGGCGCAGATCAAGCAGCGTTACCTGAACCCTACCTGCAACACGATGATGCTCATCGCGGGCCTTACCGACTATGCGAAGCGGCGGCAGGGCGAGGTGGGCGTACGCATCACGCAACGTACGGCCGACAAGTACGAGTGGCTGCTGCGCTACCTCAAACAGTACCTCGCCCAGCGCAGCAAGACACGGACAACAGGTCTCACCTGGGCCGAATACGCACGGACGGCGCGCGCGGCGCGCGGCGATGAATCCGCATCTTTCGAAGCCCGTCGGCCACGTCGTCCTCGCCTTTTCAGCACAGGACGCCGCACGGCTCGACAACCGGCGGATGGTCGGAATCGCCGCGGAGTATCTCTCCGGCATGGGCATCCGAAACACGCAGTTCATCATCGCCCGCCACCGCGACCGGGAACATCCCCATCTGCATATCCTTTTCAACCGGGTGGACAACGACGGCCGAACCATCTCCGACCGTAACGACCGTTACCGTTCGGAGCGCCTCTGCAAGGAGCTGACCGTCTGGCACGGGCTCCACTTCGCACCGGGCAAAGAGAATGTCAAGGAGCACCGCCTGCGCGAACCGGACAAGACGAAATACGAGATTTTCCACACGCTGCGTGACGCCGTACCCCGCTGCCGCGACTGGCCGGAGCTGACAGCAGCGCTACGGCGCGAAGGGATCGCCACCGAGTTCCGGATGCGCGGCGGAACTTCCGCCCCACAAGGCGTCGTTTTCGCCAAGAACGGCTACCCGTTCAACGGCTCGAAAATCGACCGGCAGTTCAGTTTCTCCAAAATCGACCATGTGCTGAGCCTGAACCGCCGACAAACACTCTCCTCAAACGAACACGGTTTTGCAAGCAATCCGGCCGCATCGTTTAGTCACCTGCTCGAAGATCTTCTGCAACCGGTCTACGATGCGGACGAAGAACGGCGCCGTCAGGAACGACTGCGCAAAAAGAAAAGACGCCAACGACTTTAAATTTCATTACCTATGGAGACAACCACCGTCATCGAGCTCTTCGAAGAGCTGAAAAAGCAGATCGCCGCGCTCGGCCGCAGACTGGACGACCGCAACTCGCCGGCCCCGCCGGTGTCTTCGATACCGACTGAACCGGATAATCGGCTCGACCGGCTGCTGGAAATGGCACGGCACACACACATGAACGTCGAACGGGCCCGCATGGAACTGACGGATCGGATTTCGGCACTGGAAAAGAAACTCGGGCAGGAGCGCGAAAGATGCGCCGCCGAAACGACCTGCGCCGCTCTGCCTTCGCCGCAGCGGCATATCCACACCATCGACTTCAAATCCTCGAAATCGACGCTCTGCATGTTCGGGCTCTCGCTCGCCGTCGTTTGCTGCGGCGTACATATCCATCGGCTGCACGACCGCATCGGCAACATGTGCGACGCCGAACTGAAATACCGATACATCAGGATGAAAGGAGAAGCCTCCTCCGAGCGGATCGCAGAATTGGAGGATATTTTCGAATGGAACAGGGACGACGACAAAATCCGCCAGATGAAAAAGAATGTCGAACAATACGAACGAACTATTCAGCAGAGAATAGCTCTCGACGAACAAATAAGATTAAAGGGACAGGAGACCGAACAATTGGATGAAAAAGCAAAAAAATTAAGAGGAAAGTAAATCTTTCCTCTTTTTTCGTGTGGCCCCATGGTTTCTTCGTATATTTGTAAACAAGTAGTAGCATAAACAAACTCCATTATGATGACTTTCGCCGACATTCTACGAAAATTCCGTAAAGAATCATTATCTCAAAGAGACAAAGGATTTCGTTTTGAGCGACTTATGCAGGGCTATTTGAAAACCACTTCATTATATGCCAACCGTCTCGAGGAAGTATGGCTTTGGATGGAATTCCCCTTCCACGACCAGTTCGGCGGCAAGGACACCGGCATCGACCTTGTGGCCCGCACCGTCGAGGGCGAATATTGGGCCATTCAATGCAAATGTTATGCGGCGGATACCTTCATCAACAAACCCGACGTAGATACATTCCTCGCCACCTCGGGCAAGCGCTTCGAAACCGAATTCGGCATGACGGGATTCGCACAGCGGCTGTGGATCTCAACGACGAACAAATGGAACTCCACGGCCGAGCAGACGATCCGCAATCAGAATCCTCCGGTAACGCGACTGAACCTTATCGACCTCGAAAACGACGACGTCGATTGGAGCAGCCTCGAACAAGGCCTCTTCGGCGTGGCCTCCCGGTCCAAACCCTTTGCCATACGGGAGCACCAACAGGAGGCCATCGACCAGGCCCACGCCTATTTCAAGATCGACGAAGCCACCGGCCAACCCACCCATACGCGCGGCAAGCTCATCATGGCCTGCGGCACGGGCAAAACCTTCACCTCGCTGCGAATTGCCGAGAACGAAACCGGAGGCCGCGGTCTGGTGCTGTTCCTCGTGCCCTCGATTGCGCTTTTGGGACAAACCCTGCGGTCGTGGCTGCAACAGGCCCAGGAGCCGATGACGGCTGTCTGCATCTGCTCCGACCCGCAGGTCTCGAAACAGACCGAAAAGAAGGACAACGACACGACGAGTGTCGTCGACCTGGCACTTCCGGCCTCGACCGACGTCCCCTCCATCGTCAAGCAACTGCAACACGCCCGTCGGCACAATGCCGAAGGACTGACTGTCGTCTTCTCGACCTACCAGTCCATCGACGTCATTTCGCGGGCCCAGCAACAACTGCTCGCAGAGACCGGCGACGCCTTCGGCACGTTCGATCTCATCATCTGCGACGAGGCGCACCGCACCACGGGCGTTACGCTCAAGGACGAGACCGAGAGCGCCTTTGTCCGGGTTCACAACAACGACTTCCTGCGGGCCGTGCGCCGTATCTACATGACCGCCACGCCGCGCCTCTATACCGACGAGACGAAGAAACGCGCCGAAGAGAACTCCGCCGTCCTCTGCTCGATGGACGACCGCTCGATGTACGGCGACGAGATCTACCGCATCGGCTTCGGCAAGGCCGTCAAGCAGGAACTGCTCTCCGACTACAAGGTCCTCATCCTCGCCGTGGGCGAAAAGGACATTACCCCCACGCTGCAAAACGCACTGACCCGCGAGGACGGAACCATCGACGCGGATGATCCCTCGAAACTCATCGGCTGCATCAATGCCCTCTCGAAAAAGGTGCTCGGCGCCGATGAAGAGTTCGTCAAGGGCTCCGACCCGCTGCCGATGCGCCGTGCCGTGGCCTTCTGTTCGAGCATCAAGGCCTCGAAAGCAATCGCCAATGCCTTTACCGACTACAAGGACCTCTACATGGAGGACATCCGCGAGGAGGACCGCGCCACGATGGTCGATGTCGTCGCCCACCACGTTGACGGTTCGATGTCGGCTACCAAACGCGACGAGGAACTGATGTGGCTCAAGGAGCAGCCCGAAAACGAACGCGAATGCCGAATGCTGACCAACGCCCGCTGCCTTTCGGAGGGTGTCGATGTCCCGTCGCTCGACGCCGTGGTCTTCATTTCACCGAAGAACTCGCAGGTCGATGTCGTGCAGTCGGTCGGTCGCGTCATGCGCCGCAGCGAGGGCAAGAAATACGGATACATCATCATTCCGGTCGTGGTTCCGGCCGATGCCGAGGGCGACAAGGTTCTCGAAAACCACCCCAATTTCAAGGTGGTCTGGACTGTGCTGAACGCCTTGCGGGCTCACGACGACCGCTTCAATGCCGAAGTCAATAAGATCGAACTGTCGAAAAAGAAGCCCAAAAACATCCTCTTCGGCGGAGTCGGCGCCTCGCGCAAGGACGAAGACCAGCACAGCGACAGCAAGCCTCGCGCCGAGAGTGCCGCCGAGCAGCTCGCCACCCAGCTCTCGATGAGTTTCAACGACCTGCAGAACGTCTTCTACGCCAAACTGGTGACCAAGGTCGGCACCAAACGCTACTGGGAACTCTGGGCCAAGGACATCGCCCAGATTGCCGAACAGCACATCGCGCGCATCAAGGCTCTCATCGCCGACAACGGTAAACACCGCCGGGCCTTCGACCAGCTCATGCGGGGTCTGCACCGCAACATCAATCCCGGACTTTCGGAACAGGATGCCATCGAAATGCTCTCGCAGCACATCATCTCGCGCCCCGTGTTCGAGGCCCTCTTCGAAAACTACCAGTTTGCCGCCAGCAACCCCATCTCGCGGTCGATGCAGAAGATGCTCGACCTGCTCGACGACGAGACCAAAACCGAGGAGGAGCACCAGAAACTCCAAAAATTCTACGACTATGTCCGCGACACGGTCGGCGACATCCACGAAGCCGATGCCCGGCAGCGCATCATCGTCGAGCTGTACGACAAGTTCTTCAAGGTGGCCTCGCCCCGCACGGTCGAGAAACTGGGCATCGTCTATACGCCGGTCGAGGTGGTCGACTTCATCATCCGCTCGGTCGGTTACATCCTCCAGCGGGAGTTCGGACGGTCGCTCTCCGACGAGAACGTCCACATCCTCGACCCCTTCACCGGAACGGGCACCTTCATCACACGCCTGCTCCAGAGCGGGCTTATCTCGCGCGAGGCCTTGGAACGCAAATACGGCCGGGAGATCCATGCCAACGAAATCGTACTGATGGCCTACTACATCGCCTCGGTTAACATCGAAAATGTCTTCCACGACCTGATGGGCCCCGATACGGAGTACCGGCCCTTCGGCGGCATCTGCCTGACCGACACCTTCCAGTTGGGCGAGGAGGCTGCGGACGAGAACCTCTATTCCGAGCAGTTCCCGACCAACTCGCGGCGCGTCATCGAGCAGAAGAAACGGCGCATCACCGTCATCGTCGGCAACCCGCCCTATTCCATCGGGCAGAAGTCGGCCAACGACAATGCACAGAACGAATCCTATCCCACGCTCGAAAGCCGTATCGAAAACACCTACGTTGCCCAATCGGAGGCCGCCCTCAACAAATCGGCTTACGACAGTTATATCAAGGCTTTCCGCTGGGCTTCGGACCGACTTAACGAAAAGGAAGGCGGTGTCATCGGCTTCGTTACCAACGGCGCATGGCTCGATGCCAACGGGCTCGACGGCATGCGCAAATGCCTCGAACGCGAATTTTCGGCTATCTATGTCTTCAATCTGCGCGGCAATCAGCGCACCAGCGGAGAATTGTCGCGCAAGGAGGGTGGCAAAATCTTCGGTTCAGGCTCCCGCACCCCGATTGCCATTACGATTCTGGTCAAGAAACCGAAGGTATCCGACAAGGCGGCCCGCATCTGCTACCACGACATCGGCGACTACCTTTCGCGCGAGGAGAAACTGAACATCATCCGCAATATGGGCGACATCAGCAACCCGCTGATGCAATGGGTCACCATTACCCCCAACGAACACGGCGACTGGCTCAACAAGCGCAGTGAGCAGTTCAAACTCTACACCCCGCTGGAGCCCGAAAAGAAGTTCGGGAAAGGGAATAAATCTTTTTTTGAAGGTTTCTCACTTGGATTAGGGACCAATCGAGATGCTTGGGTATATAACTCGTCATTGGTTGAACTTCAAGCAAATATCACAAAAACGATTGATTTTTATAACCAGCAAGTTGAATCCTACAAAACAGCCAAACAAGAAATGTCTCTCGACAACTTTTTAGCCGACAAACGGGATTCAACGAAAATTGTCTGGACGGATACCTTGATTCGGGATTTGCAGAAAAGAATAAAATACAACATCGACACCTCTCGCTATACCGTAGGGATGTATCGGCCTTATTTCAAGCAGGCATTGTATCAGGATAGGATTTTGAATCATCGTGTTTATCAAATACCCCGACTTTTCCCGACCCCGAATCATCGGAATCTGGTAATTTGCGTCTCGGGAGTCGGAGCCAGCAAGGATTTTTCGACGCTGATAACCGACTGCATCCCCGATTTGCAGTTGCAATTCAACGGGCAATGTTTCCCGCTTTATTGGTATGATGACAGCACGGCGGATATCGCCGACCTCTTCTCGGCTCAGCAGAGCGATGCAGACCGTTACGTCCGCCGCGACGGCGTGACCGACTGGATACTCTCCACGGCCCGCAAGCAGTACGGAAGCCGCGTAACCAAGGAGGACATCTTCTATTATGTCTATGGCATCCTCCACGCCCCGGACTACCGCACGACCTTCGCCGCCGACCTCAAGAAGTCGCTGCCCCGACTGCCGCTGGTCGAGTCGCCCGACGACTTCTGGGCCTTCAGCCGTGCCGGCCGTAGCCTGGCCGAACTCCACCTCGGATACGAGCATGTGGAGCCCTACGCCGGATACCACACGGTAAACTCAACCACTTCGGAAGATGACGCCATCAACTACCGTGTAGAGAAGATGCGCTTCGGCAAGCTCGACAGCAAGACGGCCGACAAGAGCATAATACATTACAATGCGGGCATCACGATTGAGAACATTCCGCTGGAGGCCTACGACTATGTGGTGAACGGCAAGTCGGCGATCGAGTGGGTAATGGAGCGCTATGCGGTGAAGACCGACTCGACGAGTCTCATCACCAACGACCCCAACGACTGGTGCCGAGAGCACGACGACCCGAAATACATCTACAACCTGCTGCTGCGCATCATCACCGTCTCGCTCGAAACGATGAAGATCGTCCGCTCGCTCCCGAAACTCAAACTAGAAGAATAAAACGTAATCATATGGACTACATTCGACAATCTCTAAAAGACGACTATAATTACGTCTGTGCCCAATATTCCCCTGAAAAAGTTTGTGACCATTACAGCATATCTGAAGATGATGTTTTGAGGGCTCACTATTTAATATCAGACTATTTCCTTGAGGAGGGCGAGGAAATTATGTTTGGTATAAAAAATTATGATTTATTATCATCCGCAGTACATCGTCAAACAACAAGTTTCGGGAATATAGAAAAATGGTCTACCGAATTCCAAAAAATGGCGACATTACTCTATGGATTGGTAAAAAATCATGCATTTCATGATGGTAATAAAAGAACTGCTCTACTAGTTCTATTATTACATATGGATCGGCAACATTTGCAAATACGTGTTCCTCAAACAAAACTTGAAACATTAGTCGTTCGAATCGCTGCAAATACTTTAAACGAATATCAAACATTCAAGAAATACGAAACGAATGAGGAACCAATTATCAATTTTATCGCTGACCTATTGAAAAAGTATACAAGCCCAATAAATAAACGATACTATTCGATTACATATGCTGAATTCAATACTAAACTTAATAAATTTAATGTGCGATTAGGGAATCCTGCTGGAAACTACATCAATGTTTATCAAATAAAAAACAGTAGATTATTTAAGATAGGGCCACAATCACAAAAAAGAAGTTAAGGTATTACAAATCGGATTCCCTGGTTGGAAAAAACAGGTAAATCCAAAGGCTTTAAAGAATGTTCTTAAAGAGACTCACTTAACAGCTGAATTTGGGGTGGATTCCGATGTCTTTTTCAAAGGTGAAGAGCCCATGTATGCATTAATAAACGAGTATAGAGGTCCTTTATTAAGATTGAAAGATAAATAATGGCCGACATTGCCGATTTTACCCGCGAGGTAGAGTGTATCTACAAGGATGAACGATACGCAGTCCGCGATAATGGTGCTGTCTTCCGCTATCCGCGTGATGGAAAGCGTCCGCGCAAATACGACAACTTCTGGACATTCGGGAAACCCAATATCGTACATGGCTATATGGAAATCGCATCTGTCCGAATCCATGTCATTGTCGCAACTGCATTCCTCGGCCCCAAGCCCACCAAAGAACACGTTGTTGATCATATCGACACGAATCGTCGGAATAACCGGGTGGAGAATCTCCGTTGAATTACGCGGCAGGAAAATATACCCGACAACCCCATTACGCGGAAAAGAATCATATTGCGCTGCGGCAGCATCGAAGCATTTCTGGCGAATCCTTCCATACTGCAAGAAAATGAATTGCCGCCCGATCTCAAATGGATGAGAACCGTAACCAATGCAGAGGCGCAAGTAAGTAAAAACCGATTGCTGGAGTGGGCCGAAAGCGATAAAGAGCCCTCTGGAGGCTCCTTGGGTGCATGGGTTTTCAATCCATCCGAGAAATCCACCGCATATTCCCGGCAACCCCAGGTTTCAACACTCAATCCTCAAGCAGATTTACTTACAGGAGAAGGTCAATTAGGCGTTTGGGGATACAGGCAACCAGGATTCCAAGAACATGACCAATCCAACACGCTTCAAGACGAAGAAGACAGAACCCCTAATCTCGTATTGTCTCTGACTCCCGGAGCTGCTCAGGCCGGGGATTTGTAGGTAAGAGAAAGCGCAGAAAAGAGTAAACATCTTGTTTACAGGTATTTAATTCTCTTTTCTGCATGTGTTCCGAGCAATAAAATTGCATAATCGGGCAGGATTAACGGTGAGTTTCGTTACTTATCCGTTACCTGCCCGAAATGCTTTTATTTGCATTAAGACATTTGTTTTCAGTGTGTTGCATCGAATTACTGCATAACAAATAACTTGACTAAACGTTTAACAAATCCTCAAAGTTCAAGTTATTATGCAACGCAGCACTTTCAAAGTCCTTTTCTACGTGAAAAGGCAGTCCGAGAAATCGGGTCAGGTTCCCGTTATGGGTCGTATTACGATCAACGGCACGATATCGCAGTTCAGCTGTAAACTCACCGTCCGTTCTTCACTCTGGGATGCCAAAGCCAACAAAGCCTCCGGCAAAAGCCTCGAATCGCAGCGCATCAACGAGAAGCTGGAAAATATCAAGACCAATATCGGCAAACAGTACCAGCGTCTCTGCGACCGGGATTCGTACGTTACGGCCGAAAAGGTTCGCAACGTTTTCCTCGGTATGGGTGACGACTGCTGTCTGCTGTTGCAGACTTTCGACGAATATCTTGCGGGCTTCCTCAAACGTGTCGGTAAGGATCGCGCTTATTCCACCTATGAGGATTACTGTCTGCGTCACAGCTGTCTTGCCGCTTTCCTCGAATACGAATACCACGTTAAGGACATTCCTTTCAAAGAGTTGAAGCGGGATTTCATCGAAAAGTTCGTCGTTTACCTCTCCACGGTAAAAGGTCTTGCTTCAGGGACGATCAGTGCCGGAGTCAAAAAACTGCGTCTGATGACCTATACGGCGTATAAGAACGGCTGGATTGCCGTCGATCCTTTCGCCGGGGTCCATGTCAGGCCCAAATACGCCGAACGACGTTATTTGTCCGCTTCGGAACTGCAGGCCGTGATGGACGTCGAACTTCCCAACTACCGAACGGGCATCAACCGGGATGTCTTCGTTTTCTGCGCCTTTACGGGTCTGAGCCATTCGGACGTTGCAAAGCTGACCCATGCCGATATCCATACAGACGACAACGGGAATCATTGGATTATCGACAAGCGGCAAAAGACAGGTACACAATTCCGTGTTAAACTCCTTCCCGTTGCTGAAATGATCTACGACCGTTATAAAGACCTGCATCTGGAAAGTAACAAGGTCTTCCCGATCAAACGCTACTATAAGACGATGAACATGTCCTTACGTCATGTTGCCAGACATGCCGGTCTGTCGTTCAATCCGACGATGCACATGGCGCGGCATACCTTCGCAACGACGGTTACGTTGACGCAGGGCGTACCGTTGGAAACGGTCAGCAAGATGTTGGGACATAAACGCATCACCACGACCCAAATCTACGCCCAAATCACCAATGACAAGATCGGGCAGGATATGGCGGCGTTGAGCGAGAAACTCGACCGTGTCTTCAAGATTGCGCAATAACCCGGCACGATCCCGGAATAGCGCATATCTAATATCCTCAGAATCTATTTCCGCCGGCAGGGAATTTATCGCCGGAGCTGAAAATACGCAAGGCCATGCGAATCGCCCGAGGGGCGAGCCTTGCGTATTTCCATCCCCGGCGTTGTGCTGGTCGCTACCGTCGGAATAGGCGGCTTTCTGCGGCCCGGACGGCACCTAACGGGCTATTGACTCTATGACACGCATATCAAACCCAAAGTAATCGGTCATTGCATTGTCTGTTCAAAACGGCCGTCTGTTGTTCTTCTTTTCGTGGAGATAATTCAGCTCGTCACGGTAAATTCCGATTACAAAGCGCAGCATATTATCAACCAAAGCTGTTAATCTTGTATCATCGTTTCCCAGCAGGTGGAGGATTTCCGTTACTTTGCGCTTGGTATGGGCGCTGACATAGATCGCCGAGCGGTTACGGCAATCCACCGGAGCGAAGAAGGTGCGTTCGAAATCCGGCAATGTGATCTTTTTCCGACGGAATCCGGAAGGCTCCTTTACAGTACTCGTTTGGGTGCCGACGTCTGTTTTTTCAGCAGTCGGTACCGATGCTCCGGATACCGTTTCCGATGTGTTTTCCTCAGGAGCGTCCGTATCTTCCTCTTCCGGTTCGGGTATTCGGCGGACGACTGGCGAATCCAAAGGAGCTTGTCCTGCGATCATCTGACGCATCAGCTCCTCGCCGACTTCGATACGGGGATGCTTAGAAGAATTGGGTGCGGGTTTGTTTTCTGCTTTTAATGAAGCCATAATACAATGTTTTTGAGATTGAATGTTCGTTTTGCAGTCGTAAAGCATGTATGTTTGGTTTTATGTTTTAAACCATTCAAAATACCGTTTTCCGTTTAATACAGTTTATATCGGGATAATGAACGGAATAAGAAAACCGACCTTTCATGCTGCAAGATACAACCGACTGAAATACCTCGGTTCCGATGTCCGTTCACGACCGCTCCAGTCCGCACCGAGGGCTTGTTTTGGCGCCCGCACGGTTATAATATTGCAACCGGGAAAGACCCGTCCTCGGAAGTCGTAACGGAGGATTTTCTAAACTTCGATCAGAGATTCTCCGGCGCGGATTTTTGTTTTCGCCAGAAAACAGCGAGCTGTACCTTTGTCCGACAAATTGGCATTTGTCCGACAAAGGTGCTCGCTCTGCGAGGCCGGGCGTTCTCCCGAGTCGAACGCCTTTTGAACCGATATTATGGATACCAACCGAAAACAGACCGACATGACCGGCAAGAAGCCCCGAACACCGAGTTATAAATACTCTTTCCGGCTCAATGAAGAGCAGCATTCGTTTCAACGAACTGCTCACAAAGGCCGGATCGGAGCATAACCGCAGCCGTTTTATCGTCAAACGTATCTTCGCCGAGGAGTTCGTCGTCGTCAAACGCGATCCGGCGAAAACGCAGTTTTTCGCCCGGCTGAATGACTTTTATTTCCAATTTCAGAAAGTTGCGAATAACTATAATCAGGTCGTAAAAGTCGTCAATTCTCACTTTTCCAACGTCGCAATCCCGCGTCAGATCGCCGCTTTGGAGCAGCGAACCCGCGAACTGAAAGCCCTCAGTATCGAGATTCTCAACCTCGCCAAACAGGCTAAGGAGTGGCTGCGAGACAAAAGATGATCGAAACATTCATCACAGCGCATTGAGTTCGTAATGCTCTTCATTATTGCCTTGAAGTATACGCTTGCCCGACAAGGTGCAATTTCCGGTCAACACAGAGCGGACGATGAATCCTGAAAGATCCGGAGCCGTCCTGTTCGGTACAGCTTCTCCGGATGAAATCTCTCGGAAACGCCGACATAGGAAATCCGTCAAAACAGAGAGATCACAATCGGGCGTACACAGATGTTGCTGTCGGCAACGATCAAGCAGTTTGCGGTATTTTTTTCCGAGTAGCATTCGGTATCCGGCCCAAAGAAGACGGAAATAACTCTCCTGCATCAACTCCGTAAAGAAGGTCGGGGTGAATGAGTTGGCATACCGGATCGAGTGCATGTAAATTTTTACGATCAGTTTGAGCGGTGAAATTCGACAATCGGCAGAGACTTTTTCCAACCAGCGCACCTCTCGTTCGACCTCACGACGTATGCAGCGTCTGATAAGCGTCCGCTTGTCGCCGCACATTTCGGAAAGTGCATATGTCGATATTTTTAACTGTACGGCCACTTCACTCATATCGGTTGTTCGGATGCCGTTACGCCGGAATAGGGCGATGGCAACGTCGTAGATTCTGTTCGGTTCCATATAAGCTATTTATTTAGTCCGGTCCGGGTTCCGGAAATATCCTGCAATTCGTTTGTGACAAGTTGTTGCCGAATCCTGTTGTACGAGAGGTTCAGTTCGTGCAGCAGTTCGTCGGCGTTGTCCGTAGCGCCCTGCATGGCGATCATCCGGGCGGCGAGTTCGGCTTCGGCGGCTTCGGCGGCGAGCAACCGAAGATCGACGTCCATGAGCGCCGGGCGGATGCGGCAGCGTATCGCATCGATATACGGCTCGTAAACGTACCACCGTTCCGGCTCCTGCACTGTCGGAGTCTCCGGCAGAACGGTTTCCATGACCCGCTGTCGTGCGAGCGACTCCGCCCGGGTCGAAAACACGACGATACGGATGTATCCGGCGAGCTCGTTCCGATCCGGCAACCGGGGTTCCGCTGGCAATCCGTCGCGTCGTAGGGCTGCGGCGACCTTGTGACCGGAAACATAACAGATTCCGGGCTGTATGCCTTCCGCCTCCCATTGCCGCCATTGCTTCGATACTTTGCGAATCAGATAAGCATCGTAGGCGCCGCACATGCCGCGTTTGGCTCCCAGTATAACGACGGCTGTCGGTCCGGTCGAGGCGTCTGCCGGAATCCCTTCGGGCAATGCGCCCGCCATTTTACGCAGCGTTTCCCGATATCGGCGGAGATGTTCCGTTCGCCGTTGCGCCTTTTTCAGCCGGGCCGAGGCCACAAGCCGCATGACGGCCGTGATTTTCCGCACGCCGCCGACCGTGCGGATCCGTTTCCGAAGTTCCTTGAGCGTTGCCATAATGCTATGCGGTTACAATATGCGTTACGGCTTCTTCGATCGCACGGCCGATCCGTTCGTTCATTTCTCCCCGGCCGAGCGGTTCGAGAACGGATTCCCGATAGGCGGTGCGCAACAACTCTCTCAGATCACGTTCGAATCCGGCAATCCCGTCCTGCGGTACGCTCTCCAACAGCCCGTGCATTCCGCAATACAATACGGCGATCTGTTCCGCAACGGGCATCGGTGCATACTGCGGCTGGACGAGCAGGCGGGTGTTTTTTCGTCCCTTGTCGAGCTGCTGTGCCGTTACGGCATCCATTTCATCGCCGAATCGGGCGAAATTCTCCAGTTCGCGGTATTGTGCCTGATCGATCTTCAGCGTGCCGGCCACCTGCTTCATCGCTTTGAGCTGGGCATTGCCACCAACACGCGATACGGAAATTCCGACGTTCACGGCCGGCCGGATACCTTGGTTGAAGAGTTCCGCATCGAGAAATATCTGTCCGTCGGTAATCGAGATGACGTTCGTGGGTATGTAAGCCGATACGTCCCCGGCCTGCGTCTCGATGATCGGCAGGGCCGTAAGCGACCCGCCGCCGCGCACCTTGCCGCGCAGACTCTCCGGCAGGTCGTTCATGCGTTCGGCAACTTGCTGTCGGGAAATGATCTGCGCCGCCCGCTCCAGCAGGCGCGAATGGAGGTAGAAAATATCGCCCGGATAGGCCTCGCGACCCGACGGGCGGCGCAGCACGAGCGAGAGTTCGCGGTAGGCGACGGCATGTTTCGAGAGATCGTCGTAAACCACCAGCGCATGGCGCCCCGTATCGCGGAACCACTCCCCGATGGCCGCTCCGGCGAAAGGCGCAAGATATTGCATGGCGGCGGCATCGGCGGCCGGGGCGGCCACGACGACGGTGTAGTCCATCGCGCCGTAACGGCGGAGCGTGGCGGCGAGTTCGGCGATCGTCGAGGCTTTCTGCCCGATGGCGACATAGATGCAATAGACGGGATCGCCTGCGTCGTAGGCGGCACGCTGGTTGATGATCGTATCGATCGCGATTGCGGTCTTTCCCGTCTGACGGTCACCGATGATGAGTTCGCGCTGCCCACGGCCTATGGGAATCATCGCATCGACGGCTTTCAGGCCGGTCTGCAACGGGCTGGAAACCGGCTGGCGGTAGATCACGCCGGGAGCCTTGCGCTCCAACGGCATTTCGATCGTTTCGCCTGCGACGGAACCGGCTCCGTCGAACGGCTCGCCGAGTGTAGTCACAATACGCCCCAGTAGCCCTTCGCCGACGCGGATCGATGCGATGCGCCCTGTTCGGCGCACGAGATCGCCTTCGCGCACGGTGTCGCCCGCACCGAGCAGGGCCGCTCCGACGTGATCTTCTTCAAGGTTCATCACCAGCGCCTGCACGCCCGAATCGAGTTCGAGCAGTTCGCTCATGGCCGCTCCGTAGAGACCGTAGATGCGTATTACCCCGTCGCCGACTTGCAGTACGCGGCCGACCTCCTCGAATTCGGCCCGGAGATCCACACCTTCGAGCCGCTGTTCGAGCAATTCCGATATTTCGGTTACTTTCAGTTGTTCCGACATGTTTTTTCAATTTAAGGATTGTAATGTCCGCTCGATTTTCGCCAGTCGCCCGGCGACGGTGGCATCGAACAGCAGGTCGTCCGTTTCGAGCCGGAATCCGCCGAGCAGTTCGGGCCGGATATCCGTCCGAAACTCGATGCTTTCTGCCCGAAGGCGTGTTTTCGCAAAGGTGCGGATACGTTCCGTCTGCTCCGGCGGCAACGTCCGGGCCGTCGTCAGACGAAGACGGCAAATGCCTGCCGCACGGCGGTAACGGTCGCAGAAAAGCCGGGCGATCGTGTGGAGGTAAGCCGCGCGGCCGTTTCGTAAGACAAGGTCTATGATCCGGGAAAACTCACGGCTGACGGTGTCGCCCGCCATCCGGCAGACGGCCGTGTGTTTTTCCGTCAGCGGCAGCGTGGGATCGCACAAGGTTTTTCCGATTCCGGGAGCCTGTTCGAATCCGGCGGTGAGCCGATCCAGTTCTTCGTACAGCAATTCGGAGCGATCGGCTTTCCGGGCATATCTCTCAATGGCACGCACGTAACGTGTCGCTATCACGCCGCTATTCATGGGTTATGCGATTAATGAATTGCGCCTGCGCCGCCGGATTTTCCAGCTCGGCTCCGAGGGTTTTGTTCGATATGTCGTGTGCAAGGCGTACGGCCTGTCGCTGCAACTCGGCACGAACGTCCCGGCGTTCCCGCTCGATCTCCCGGCGGGCTTCGGCAAGGATGCGGGCCGCCTCGGCCGTCGCTTCGGCCTGCGCCTGAGCGATGATCCGCTGACGGGAAGTCCGGGCTTCGGAAAGGATGTGCGCCCGTTCGTCCTGCGTCTGCCGTTCGATCTTCACACGCTCTTCGCGGCAACTCTCGACCTCCTGTCGTGCGGCAGCAGCGGCATCGAGCGATGCGAAGATCGTCGCGCGGCGTTCTTCGACAGCATGTAGAATCACCGGAAATCCCCATCGCGCGAGCACCAACAGCACGATCGCGAAGGAAAACGAAGTCCAAAAGACCAGTCCTACGTCGGGTGTGAACAATGACATGGCTACGACGTGTTAAAGAGCGAGAAAACAAATGACGACGGCGAATAACGCCACTCCCTCCAGCAGCGCCGCAACGACGATCATGTTCGTCCGTATCTGCCCCGTATGCTCGGGTTGGCGGGCGATGGCGTCCATGGCGTGCGCCCCGATTCGACCGATTCCGATACCTGCGCCGATTACGGCCAGTCCTGCGCCTACTGCGGCGCCCAAAGTTCCAAAATCCATAGTGTTTCGATTATTTGAGTTCAACATCGTTTTTATGCTCCGGGCTGGCCATTCCGATGAAAAGGGCCGAGAGCATGGTAAATACATAAGCCTGGATAAAAGCCACGAGCAGTTCCAGCAGATTCATGAAGACGCCGAACAGTACGGCGACCACTGTCATCGAGCCGTTGACGACGGCCCCCATCTTCGCCGTCAGGAAGATCAGACAGGCGAGTGCGGCAATGACGGCGTGCCCGGCGATCATGTTGGCCGCCAAACGGATCATCAGCGCAAAAGGTTTGGTGACGACACCGACCAGTTCGACGAGCGGCATGAGCGGTACGGGTGCTTTGAGCCATGCCGGGACATCGGGCCGGAAAATCTCCCGCCAGTAGCTGCGCGTTCCGAAAAGATTTACGGCGAGAAAGGTCACGACCGCCAGTACGAGTGTGACGGACAACGATCCGGTAACGCCCGCTCCACCCGGAAATACGGGGAACAATCCCATCAGGTTGTTCACGAGAATGAAGAAAAAGAGCGTAAGCAGCAGCGGTGCGAATCTGCGGGTCCGGCATCCCGCACAACTGCAAATCACATCGTCGTAAACCGTCGTCACAAGGGTCTCGATCGCTCCGACGAATCCCCTCGGAACCGCTCCGCTTCCGTGACGGCGATACCAGCGTGCCGACGACAGTACCAGCAGCAGGACGAGCGCACTGTTCAGCAGCAGGGCGGTCGTCGTTTTCGTCAGCGAAAGGTCGAGCGGGCGGTTTCCCTCTTCATCGACGATTTTTCCGGCGTTGTCGCCCTCGGTCGCAATGCGGAATCCGGCATAACGGGCTCCGTCGCGCAACCGTTCCGAAGAGAAAACGTGCCATTCGCCCCGTTCGTCACAGACGATCACCGGCAGCGGAATCGACATGTTTCCGCCGATGTGCCATTCGTAGGCATCGCCGATGTGCTCCAGGACGATGCGGCGAACGTCGATCTTCTCGGTCGAAGTCTGCGCACCAGCGGCATGCAGGATGAAAAGACCTGACGACAGCAACAGATATTTCAGATACCTATACATACCTCGATTCGATTGTTTTCCACGCGGAGGAATCCTCCGTCTGTTTCGATCGTGTGCACTCCCCGGGCATCCGTGTAACGGATCGTTCCTTCGTTCAGCGCCGCAACGAGCGGAGCATGGTCCGGCAGTACGGTAAACGATCCCATAACGCCCGGAAAAGTCGCGGTCGACACGTCTGCGTCACAGCAAACCCGGTCGGGAGCGAGTACGATAAGATGCAGCGTCGTCTTCATCGTTCGCTTCGTTTGGTCAGCCGATCCGCTTTGGCGATGGCTTCGTCGATCGTTCCGACATTCATGAAAGCCGCTTCGGGAAGCCCGTCCGCCCCGCCGTCGAGAATCGTTCGAAATCCCCGAACCGTTTCGTCGAGCGGCACGCTCTTGCCGCCGATTCCCGTAAATTGTTCGGCGACGGCAAAAGGCTGCGAGAAAAAGCGCTGCACCTTACGGGCCCGATGCACCGTAAGACGGTCCTCGTCCGAGAGTTCCTCCATGCCGAGAATAGCGATGATGTCCTGCAGTTCCCTGTACCGCTGGAGCAGGCTGCGGATGCGTTGTGCCACGGTGTAATGCGCTTCGCCGACCCACTGCGGGTCGAGCATCCGCGAGGTGGATTCCAGCGGATCGACCGCCGGATAGATACCCATTTCCGCGATTTTGCGATTCAATACCGTCGTGGCGTCGAGGTGGGCAAACGTAGTCGCCGGAGCCGGGTCCGTAAGGTCGTCGGCCGGAACGTAAACGGCCTGGACGGAGGTGATCGAACCGTGTCGTGTCGAGGCGATACGCTCCTGCAAGGCTCCCATTTCGGTCGCCAGCGTCGGCTGGTAACCTACGGCCGAAGGCATGCGTCCCAACAGGGCCGACACCTCCGACCCTGCCTGCGTGAAACGGTAGATATTGTCGATGAAGAGCAGAATATTGCGCGGCGTGCCGTCGGAAGGCGCATCGCGGAACGCCTCGGCGACGGTCAGCCCGGTCATGGCGACCGAGGCGCGGGCTCCGGGCGGCTCGTTCATCTGCCCGAAGACCAGCGTGGCCTGCGACCCGACCAACTCCTCCGGGTCGACGATCGCAAGATTCCAGCCGCCGGCTTCCATATCCCGTTTGAACGCTTCACCGTAGCGGATCACTCCCGACGAAATCATCTCGCGCAACAGGTCGTTGCCCTCGCGGGTGCGTTCCCCGACCCCCGTAAAGACCGAGAATCCGTTGTGGTGTTTGGCGATGTTGTGAATCAGCTCCATGATAAGCACCGTCTTGCCGACGCCCGCGCCTCCGAAAAGTCCGATCTTGCCGCCCTTCATATAGGGACACATCAGGTCGATGACCTTGATGCCCGTCGGTAGGATTTCACGCGACGGTGCGAGCTCCTCGAATTTCGGCGGATTGCGGTGGATAGGCATGCGAGGCCCCTCGGGTGCCGCCATGCCGTCGATGGCGTCGCCCGTAACGTTCAGCAGACGTCCCTTGACGCCGTCGCCGACAGGCACACCTATCGGCGCTCCCTGAGCCGTAACTTCCGCGCCGCGTGTCAGCGAATCGGTGGTATCCATCGCCACGCAGCGTACGGTACGGTCGCCGGCATGCTGCTGTACCTCGAGCGTCAGCGGCTCCCGGCCGGGGCGTGCGACCGCCAGCGCTTCGTGGATGGCGGGCAGCGGCTCCGTCCCGTCGAAACGGACATCCACGACAGCTCCTATGACCTGTGAGACGACGCCTTGTCGTTTGTTCGTATTCATAATTCCCAGTTTGTTTTACACTGCAAAGTTCCCCTATTTCCGGCGGAACGATTAGCCTGAAAATGTCAATCGACGTTGCCCGTGCGGACTTGGGACGGCAACATGCCGAAACGCTCCCTGAAAGTACGGGAGAAATGCGAAAAACTCTCGAATCCCAATTCCATAAGCAATTCCGAAGGACGCGCTCCGGCCGCGATTCGCCGGTAGGCTTCGTCGAGCCGCCGCATCAGCAGCCATTTTCCGGGCTGCATGCCGAAGCGCTGCACGAAATCCCGTCGGAACGAAGAGAGGCTGCGACCGCTGGCCCGGGCGAAGCGGTCAAGCGGAATGTTGTGCATATAGTTCTCTTCCATAAATATTCCGAGATCGATCTTGCGCCCGCGGCCCATCGCGGAAAACCAACGGTGCAGGGCCGGACGAAGAAAGGTCAATATCTGGATACATTCCTGGATTTTAAGGAATGTCAACGCCCTGTTGGCCCGAAATCCCTGTGCGACGGCAGTCTCGATTCCTTCGCCGAGACAATGCAGCAGGATGTGCGCCTCGAACAGATAGAGGGGGCGCGTATCATCGGCTGGCGTGTCGCTGTCGTTGTCATCGGGAGCCGTATTGCGCAGCAGATAATCTTCTATGTCCCGTTCGGAGAGATGGATGTGGATCGCGCGAAATAAGTTCCGTCCCGTGTTCTCCAGTTCGGTGTCGAATCGCGGTGCGATCAGAAATCCCTGTCCTGCTTCAGCAGAATAGTTCAATGTGCCGAGCGTGATGCGACAGCTTCCTTCGAGCAGATAGGTGAAAAGAAAATCATCGCTCCGGTGCCGCGCTCCCTGTCCCTCGGACAGAGCGGTCTCGTACATGACGGGGTGTCCTTCATAGTTATTCATGGCGGGTCCTCCTTTCTGCCGACCATGCGGCAATGCAACACAGTACGATGACAGCTGCCGTCGGATAGCGTATGCTACCCAATCCCGTCAGTGGAGACAGGGCTCCTCCGACCAAAAACATCAGGAATCCGAGCATGGCCGAGGCGTTGCCCGAATTGCGGCGCTCCAACTCCAGTGCAAGCGTCGTCGAGGAGGGCAGGATCAGTCCCAGGAAGAACAGTATCACAAGCAGGGAGACCTCGACTGTCCAGACCGAACCCCGAATAAGTGCAACTGCTACGATGCAGCCCGCCGCCAGAAATCCTTGGACGCCGACCCTGAGTGCCTTGCGGGTGCTTCGAAACTGTCCCACAGTGAGGCTGCCGCCCATGATTGCCAAGGCATTGATCCCGAAACAGAGGCTGTATGCGAGCGGCGAGAGCCCGAAATACTGCTGAAAAATGAAAGGCGATGCCGAGATATAGGCGAACATCACGCCCATTGCAAAAGCCTGCACCAACACATACTCCATGAATCTGCGATCGTGAAGGACGGTGCGGTAATTGCGGAAAGTCGTTCCGATATCGCCTTTTGTGCGGTCAGCCGGAAGCAATGACTCGCGGAAGCGGAACAACACAAGCGTCAGCAGAATGCCGATACCTGTCAGCACGACGAAAATACCCCGCCAGTCGGTATATTCCAGCAGAATGCCACCCAATACCGGGGCGCATATCGGAGCCAGTCCCTGCACGGCGCTCAGCATCGAAAAAAAACGCGCCAACTCCCGTCCTTCATAGAGATCCGAGGCGATGGATTTCGAGATCACCACCCCTCCGGCCCCCGCAAGTCCCTGCAACAGTCGGAAAGCGAGGAACGCATGTATGTTCGCAGAGAACAGGCAGCCGATCGTCGAGAGGCAGAAAACGGTCATCGACCATACCAGAGGGCGTTTACGGCCGTATCGGTCGCTCAGCGGACCGATGACGAGCTGGCCGGCGGCAAGACCTATCATGCTGAACGTAAGCGAAAGCTGCACGAGCGAGGCCGTCGTGGAGAAATAGCCGGCCAAAGCGGGCAAACTCGGCAGGTAAAAATCGGTGACGAACGGCCCGAGCGCTGAAACCGTACCGACGACAAATAATACATAGAGGTTTGAATTGCGTGTATTATCCATAGTTTCGTATTTTGATTTCCGCAGGCAAAGTTCCCGACTTTCCCGGACAAACACTCGTTCCGTTTTTCAGTAATTTCGTTCCGAAACACGCCATATTGAAAAAACGACTATATTTGTATCGTTATGACTTCGCAACCCGTATCGCTCCGCCTGTCGGAATCGCTCGCCGATCCGCTCTTCGCTACCGCCGAACGTGGCGGGGTGATCGTGCTGCTCATCGTGCGCGGAAGCGTATTCGCCGAAATTGACGACCAGAGTTACCGTCTCGATGAAAAATGTATCGTGACGCTCTTTCCGATGCACACGCTCTCGGTACAATGGCAGTCGGACGACGCGGTGTGCGTATGGCTCTGGATTCCGTTCGATTTCATGTCCGATTTTCCGCTGTTGTTGCCGCCCGAGGCGTCCGAACAATTCAGTGCGCGCCCCGTTTATCGCTTCGCCGAAATGGACTTTGCCGTCCTGAAGCGGGTATTTGACACCCTTGCCGACTATTATGCGGCGAGGGAGCATCCCTCCCGGCAGAACATACTGAAAGCACAACTTTTCATCTTCGTTTCCGAGTTGTTGTACCGTTGTGCCGGCCGTGCCGTTGAGGTGCATGTCCGCCGGAGCGAAATGCTGACCGACGCATTCTTCGCATTGTTGCACCGTCATTATATTGAGGAACGTTCGCTGACGTTCTATGCCGGCCGGCTCTGCATCACGACCAAATACCTCTCGAAAGTGATTCGCCGTACGACGGGACATACGGTTTATTTCTGGATCGAGGAGTTCGTGACGAAAGAGGCCAAAAGGCTCCTGCGTTCGACCGATGACACCATTACACAGATCGCCGAACAACTGAATTTCCCCAACTCCTCGTTCTTCGCCAAATTCTTTCGCCGCCATACGGGCTTGTCGCCAGTCGAGTACCGAAATGGTCAGAGGTAGTTTTTGGGACAACTTCATATGATTCGCAGAGGCTAATCGGCCGATGTGGAAATACGGAACTTTGCCTTCGAAAACCCAAAAGCAGAGAAGGTATGAAAACAATCCGTATTTCGATCGCCGCACTGCTGCTGACGGCGACGACGGCCCTGCCATCGGCCGCACAGCAAATCTCCCGCAACAAGGCGTGGCGCGAAGCCGCGAAGCGGGAAGCCAGGCAACTTAGGGCGGAGCGACAATCCGCCGATTCCGTCGAACATCTGAAAGCTGCGGATGCGCTCGCCCGCGGCGAATTCGTTCTCGAAGCCGACCGACTGCGCCTGAAACACGGCGAAGAGGGCACGGTCGGATCGACGACGAATTTCGTCGCCCTGCACGACGGCATGGCTACCATTCAGGTTTCACCCTCGTACAGTGGCGGCGGTCCCAATGGCGTAGGCGGCATCACGGTCGAAGGAACCGTATCGGGCATCGAGCGCAGTATTGACAAGCAAGGAGCCCATCATCTGACAATGAATGTGTCGGGAACGGGCGTATCCGCACAAGTCGCGATCGACCTGTCGGCCGGAAACGCCGGCGCATCTGCGACAATTATATCCCGAATTTCAACTCGTTTACGATGACGCTGATCGGACGTATCGTCCCCTTCGCGGAATCGACCGTATTCAAAGGCCGGGCGTTATGAAAAAGAGCCTGTGGATGGGCTGCCTGCTCCTGGCGGGAGCGACGGCCTGCGAAAAGGAATACGACGCCTCGGATTTCGATGCGGCTCCCGTCGTCGTTACCGATTACGATCCTGAAACCGATTTCTCCGCACTGCACACTTATTTTCTTGCAGACAGCATTCTGCTGATAGGACAGAGCGAGAAGGCCGAATACCTGACGGGCGAAGCGGCCGAACCGGTTCTTTCGGCCTATCGCTCCGGATTGGAGGCCTGCGGATTCTCGGCCGCCGCAACGAAAGCCGAGGCCGATGTCGGGCTGCAACTGTCTTATATTTCGGAAACCCGCCATTTCGTCGGGTACGTCTCGTCGCCCTATTGGTGGTTCGGTTATCCCGGTTACTGGTCGCCGTGGTATTGGGGCGGGTGGAGCGGTTGGTATTATCCCTTTCCGATCCATTACAGCTATACGACCGGCGCCCTGCTGGCCGACATGGTCAACCTCGGAGCGGATGCCGGAACCGGCGATTCGCTTCCGGTCATCTGGCACAATTACATCACGGGGCTGTCGGGCCGCTATTATTACGACGCCGGACTTGCCGCAAGGGGGATCGCGCTGGCTTTCGGACAGTCTCCTTATTTACAAACTCAAAATAACGATTGAACCATGAAAACGACATTCGTAAAAGGATTCCATATCCTGCTTTTCGCCGCCTTTACCTTCTGTTCGGGTGAAGCGTCGGCCCAGATACACCCGCGCTGGTACTATGAAGCCGGCTGGCAGTTCAACATCCCCGTGGCGACCGATTTCGCCGCCGCATCTTCGGGACGGGGCTTCTATTTCGACGGGGCTACTACCTTACGCGCAACATTTCGTTCGGTGGATTTCTCAACTACCATTCGAACAGCGAACGCGTCCCACGCAGTATTTATACGTTTGGTACGGCGTCGGTTTCGACGGATCAGATGCAATCCGTCCTGCAGCTTCCTTTCGGCATGTCGCTGCGCTACCGTTTCGCCGAGCGGACATGGCAGCCCTATGTTTCGGCCAAACTCGGCGCGAACTATTCGGAAGCAGCATCCGTACTGCGCACCGGACGGCTGGAAGATACGAGCTGGGGATTCTACGCCTCACCGGAGATCGGTGTCAATATTTTTCCCTTCCGCGACAAATGGTTCGGATTCAACCTGGCTGCCTATTACAGCTACGCCACAAACCGCAGTTCGGCGCTCGGTGCTCGGATCGACGGGTTGAACAATGTCGGTCTGCGCATCGGCCTCACCTTTTGACAGGCAATGACGCATGACGCGCAAAGGCTAATGTGTCCGGCGTATAATCCGGAACTTAGCATTGTAGAATCAAAACAGACAAAATTATGAAAACAATGATTTTTGCAGCTACACTGCTGCTTGCGGCCACAATGACGGCAAATGCACAAACGGCCGAAACGGCCGATTCGACCAAGATGAAATCCGCCAAAGCAGCGGCACGGGAAACCGCTTACAGGGAGACGGTCGCGGCTTTGGAAAACGGAGATTTCGTATTTCAGACGGAACAGGTGGCGTCGGATCGGACACAAACGATCGCCGATGTGGATTCTACAGCCAATTTCATAGCCGTAAAACGGGACGAAGGCATCATACAGACCGCTCCGCCGATGGGACCGGACAATCCGACCATTCAGTGCAGAATCCGGCAACGTCTGCAAATCTTGGGGAACGAACTCACCTTCGACAAACGGGGAAATGTCACCTGCCGCCTGTCCGTTACGATTGACGACGACCCGCAGACAATCACCATCAAACTGAACAAGCGCCGCGGCGAAGCTGTCGCCACCTGCGGAGAAAATACCTGTGCACTGCTCGGACGGATTGTTCCGGCTTCCCGGGCTACCATCGAGCAGATGGACGGCGAATCCGCGGAAACGGCAGCATAAACTCTGCGAAAACGGGACGCCCGAATCGACCTTTGCTTCAGAACTTCTCACCGACCATACGTCCCGGAAACCGGGCCCGCCTGCGGGTTCGGTTTTTATTTGACTTCCTCAGGCAAACAATCCGTACGCACCGAGGCTAATCGTTCGATCGTGAAACGCGGAACTTTGTTCCGTCAATTCAAAAACACACGAAATATGAAAACAGACTAAAAACCGGAATCGCTGCGGCATCAGCCGTCGTTTGTTTATCGTTCGCATCCTCATGCGGCGACAAACAGACGGCAGACGTCGCCCACAGCTATGAGACGCTGACACTCGAACGTACATCCCGGACTTTCGACAGTTACTATGCCGCGACGCTCAAAGGATGTCAGGATGTGGAAATTCGCCCGCAGGTTTCGGGAACGATCGTAAAAATCTGTATCGGAGAGGGTGCGGTCGTCCGCAAAGGACAGGCGCTTTTCATCATCGACCAAGTGCCTTACGAGGCAGCCTTGCAAACGGCCGAAGCCAACGTCGAAGTAGCGCGGGCGAATGTCGCCACAGCGGAGATCACCGCCCGGAGCAAGGAAGAACTTTACCGGAAAAACATCGTTTCGGCCTATGAATACCAGACGAGCCGTAACACGCTGCAAAGCCGGCGGGCCGAACTGGAATTGACTGAGGCTCAGGAAGTAAACGCCCGCAACAACCTCTCCTATACGGTCGTTAAAAGTCCCGTGGACGGCATTGCCGGAATGATTGCCTATCGTGTCGGGGCTTTGGTCGGTCCGGAAATCACGGAGCCTCTCACTCGCGTGTCGGACAACAAGTCGATGCACGCCTATTTCTCAATAACGGAGAATCAGGTGCTGGCTTTGCGTCGTGATGGCACCTCGCTCGATTCGCTATTATATGGAATGCCTGACGTACGACTCCGCATGAGCGACGGGACGCTTTATTCTGAAAAGGGACGTATCGATGCCATCAGCGGAGTGATCGACCCTTCGACCGGTGCGATCTCCGTACGAGCCACGTTCCCCAATGAAAAATATATCCTCACGAGCGGCGGTTCGGGCACGGTCGTCTATCCCTATGAGCTGCACGACGTCATTGTCATACCCCAGTCGGCAACCTATGAGGTACAGGACAAAGTCTATGTCTGGAAGGTTGTAGACGGCAAGGCCGTATCGACGCTGATCGGAGTCATGGAAGTCAGCAACGGACAGGGAGTATATAGTGACAGAAGGGCTTGCCGAAGGGGAGCAGATAGTAACCGAGGGCGTCGGTATGCTGGAAGAAGGTTGTAGAATCGAATAAATTGTTTTTGCCATGAATATCAGACGATTTATCGACCGGCCGATCCTTTCGTTTGTCGTATCGGTCGCCATTTTGCTGGTGGGGCTGTTGAGCCTTGCGACGCTGCCTGTCGAACAGTATCCCGACATCGCACCGCCGACCGTCATGGTCAAAGCCTCTTACACGGGAGCCAATGCCGAAACGATCCAGAAGTCGGTCGTCGTTCCGCTCGAAGAATCCATTAACGGCGTGGAAGACATGACCTACATGATCTCTAGCGCGACGAATACGGGCGAAGCGACCATCAACGTCTTTTTCGAACAGGGAACCGATCCCGACATGGCAGCCGTCAATGTGCAGAATCGTGTGTCGAAAGCCACCGGACTGCTTCCGGCCGAGGTGACGCAGATCGGAGTGACGACGATCAAGCGCCAGAACAGCATGCTCAAAATCTTCTCGCTATACAGCGAGGACGATACTTATGACCAGACCTTCCTGAACAATTACGTGAAAATCAACATCCAACCGGCGATTTTGCGGATCAGTGGCGTAAGCGAGGTCGTCAACATGGCAGCCAATTATTCGATGCGTATCTGGCTCGATCCGCAAAAAATGGCCCAATATGGACTTACGCCATCGGATATTTCCACTGTATTGGGCGAACAGAGCATCGAATCTCCGACAAGGGACGCTCGGTGAAAATTCGGGAAATACCTACCAGTACACGATGAAGTACAGAGGGCGACTCGAAAAACCCGAAGAGTTCGGGAATATGGTAATTCGGGCTTTCCCCGATGGCAAAGTACTGCGACTGAGGGATGTGGGCAGAGGTGGAGCTGGGAGCGCAGGATTATGTGATCAACGGACAAACAGACGGCCATCCGGGAGCTACATGCATGGTCTTCCAGACCGCCGGATCGAATGCCAACGAAGTAATCGCCAATATCGACGCCTATCTTGCCTCGGTCGAGAAGGAACTACCAAAAGGGGTGAAGATAGCCCATCTGATGAGTACCAAAGACTTCCTCAACGCTTCGATCGACGAAGTGATCAAGACGCTTGTCGAGGCCATCATACTCGTCGTGTTGGTCGTTTATATCTTCTTGCAGAACATCCGCTCGACGCTGATTCCGACGATCTCCATCATCGTATCGCTCGTCGGTACATTCGCCTTTATGCAGGTAGCCGGCTTCTCGATCAATCTGCTGACGCTTTTCGCACTGGTGCTGGTTATCGGTACGGTCGTGGACGACGCGATCATCGTGGTCGAAGCCGTGCAGGCGAAGTTCGACACCGGATGCAAGTCGCCTTACCTCGCCACGGTAGATGCCATGCATGGTATCGGCTCGGCAGTGCTAACTTGTTCGCTGGTCTTCATGGCCATATTCATCCCCGTAGCATTCATGGGCGGTACGGCCGGAACGTTCTACACACAGTTCGGTCTGACGATGGCCGCGGCCGTAGGCATCTCCGCAATCAACGCCCTGACCACCTCGCCGGCTCTATGTGCACTCGTCATGCGTCCACAGAACGGAGAGGGGCATCGTTTCTCCGACCGATTCCGCATGGCGTTCGACACGTCGTTCGGGCGGATGAAACAACGCTATGGTCATGCGGTATTTTTCTTCGTCCGGCGCAAACGGCTCGTATGGACATTATTGGGGGCATCGGTGCTTGTATTGGCCTTGCTGATGAATACGACCAAAACCGGTATGGTTCCACAAGAAGACGTAGGCTCTATGTTCGTGGACGTCGTGACCAAACCGGGCAACTCGCTGGCGCAAACCCGCTCGATCTTGGACCGTATCGAACGGAAAATCGCCGACCTGCCCCAGATCGAACATTGGTCGAAGGTGACGGGGTCAGGGCTTACCTCCGGCGACGGTTCGTCCTACGGCATGTTTATCCTCAAGCTGAAGCACTGGGAAGAACGTCCCGGAAAAGCCAACGGCGCAGACGCGCTTGCCGATTCCATCTACATCCGCACTGCGGACATCGACGATGCACAGGTCTTCGTTTTCACTCCGCCGATGATTCCCGGGTACGGACAGAGCAGCGGTTTCGAATTCTCGATTCAAGATAAGAAAGGCGGTACTACCGGTGAGCTATTCGAAGTGACGAAGCGTTACCTCGAGGCATTAAACGAACGGCCGGAAATCGCCACGGCACAGACCTCGTTCGATATCCGCTTTCCGCAATATATCGTCGACGTGGACGCCGTGAAATGCAAGCGTGCCGACGTATCGCCCAATGAAGTACTCAATACGTTGTCGGGATATTACGGAGGGCTGTACGCTTCGAATTTCAACCGGTTTACGAAACTCTACCGTGTGCTGATCCAAGCTTCGCCCGAATACCGGCTCGACACGGAATCGTTCAATAATATCTTCGTCCGGACGGATGGAGGGGAAATGGCTCCTATCGGACAATTTCTGACCCTGACAAAAACCTACGGTGCGGAATCGGTCAGCCGGTTCAACCTCTTCAGTTCGATCGGTATCAATGGTTCGGCGGCCGACGGTTATTCCTCGGGAGAAGCGATCGCTGCAATCCGCGAAGTGGCCGAAAAACATTGCCGACGGGATATTCGTTCGAATTCAGTGGAATCACACGCGAGGAAGCCGCCTCGTCAGGCAATACGCTCCTGATATTCGCAGTTTGCATCGTTATGGTCTACCTCATCCTTTGCGCCTTGTACGAAAGCGCGTTCATCCCGTTGGCCGTTATTCTCTCCGTACCGTTCGGACTAATGGGTAGTTTTCTTTTCGCTAAGTTCATGGGACTGGAGAACAACATCTATCTCCAAACAGGTCTCATTATGTTGATCGGTCTTATGGCCAAGACCGCCATCCTGATGACCGAATATGCCACCGAACGACGCCGACAGGGACTTTCGCTGACGCAGGCTGCCGTCGTTGCAGCCAAAGAACGTCTGCGTCCGATTCTGATGACCGCTTTCACGATGATTATCGGGCTGTTGCCGCTGATGTTCGCTACGGGAGTCGGCGCAGAAGGTAACTCATCGCTCGGATCGGGTGTCGTAGGCGGCATGCTGATCGGGTCGTTCGCATTGCTGTTCTTTGTCCCGACATTCTTTATCGCCTTCCAGTATATCGAGGAAAAAGTAATGAAACCTGAAAACAAAGAGGAGATATGCGACAAATAATCATTCATATCGCAACAGCCGCACTGCTCTGCGGTTGTTCGGTCTACCGCAATTTCGACTGTCCGGAAATCGCAACGGACAGTCTCTACCGCGATGCATATTCGCCGAATGTCGTGACCGACACGGTTTCGCTCGGAGATTTGTCGTGGCGGGAAATGTTCCGTGATCCGAAGTTACAGCAACTCATTTCGCAAGGCATCGCATCGAACGTCGATTTACAGAGTGCCCAGCTGCGTGTCGAACAGGCTGCAGCCACGCTGATGTCAGCTCGCCTGGCCTTTGTTCCGTCGTTCACGCTGTCTCCCGAAGGCGCTTTGAGCCGTTATGACGGTTCGACGACAAAAACATACGGCATCCCTCTTGCGGCGAGTTGGGAGGTCGATATTTTTGGCAGCCTGCGTAATGCCAAGCAACGTTCGAAAGCTGTATTGGCACAGAGCAAAGCCTATCGGCAAGCCGTGCAAACTCAGCTTGTCGCCACGATTGCCGACGGCTATTATACGCTCCTGATGTTCGACCGCCAGCTTGCCATCAGCCGTCGGACGGCCGAGAACTGGAAAGAGAGCGTCGAAACGATGCGCTCGCTCAAAGAGGCGGGAATAGCCAACGAAGCGGCCGTAACACAAAGCGAAGCGTCGTATCGCTCGGTAAGGGCATCGATCCCCGATTTGGAATACCGCATCCGGGAAACGGAAAATGCGTTATGTTCGGTGTTGGGGCAGACGCCGCAGAAAATCGACCGGGGAACATGGCGCACGCTCGAATTGCCCGGAGCGATCGCAACCGGAATTCCCCTCCGCCTACTTTCGGCTCGACCCGATATCAAGCAGGCCGAAATGGCATTGGCATCGGCCTATTACACTACGAATGAAGCTCGTGCCACATTTTATCCCCGCATCACGATCAACGGCACGGGCAGTTGGACAAACAATGCCGGTGCGGTTATCGCCAATCCCGGCAAACTCCTTCTTTCAGCGGTCGGATCGCTCGTTCAGCCGATTTTCAATCGGGGTCTCAACCGCGCAAAACTGCGCGTCGCCAAGGCCCAGCAGCAAGAGGCATTGCTCGAATTTCAGCAGAGTCTGCTCAATGCCGGAGAGGAGGTAAGCAACGCCTGTTATCGCTATACGCAATCAGAGCGGAAACTTGCCGAACGCCGGGAGCAACTCGTTGCCCTGCATGGTTCGGTTGCGGCGACGCAGGAGTTGATGCGCAACGGCGACGCCACTTATCTGGAAGTGTTGACCGCACAACAAAGCCTGCTGGCAGCGCAGCTCTCGGAGTCTGAAGACGAGTTCGAACAGGTCGCTGCTCTCGTTTCGCTCTACCGAGCGTTGGGAGGAGGCCGTGAAATAGAAGCACAACCGTAAAACAATGAATAACCCATGATCAGTCTCACATCTTACATCGGCCCCAAAGCACGGATTGGCCGAAATGTCGAAATCGCACCGTTCGTCTACATCGGCGACGAGGTTGAAATCGGCGATAACTGCGAAATCATGCCTTATGCCTCGATTTTGCCGGGCACGAAGCTCGGACGGGGTAACCGTATCTTTGCCGGTTCGATTCTCGGTGCGGCCCCGATGCACAGGGAAGAAAACGGGCACGGGCGTCTTATCATCGGGAACGACAATATTTTCCGAGAAAACTGCGTCATCACGACAGGCAGTTTCGGTCGTGCGACACGTATCGGGAACAGTAATTATTTCGGAGCGGATATCTCCGTGCAATCGGGAACGCTTGTCGGCAACCGCACGACAATTCAAGCCGGATGTAAAATCGGCGAACGATGCGAAATTGCCAATGTCGTTCTGATACAACACATGACGCTCGTAGATCCCGATATAAGTATTGGAACGCTGGCCGAGGTGCAGGCATTGTGTCATGTGGGGAAGAAAGTGCCTCCCTACATCACGGTCGGTGGGCCGTCTGCAGATTTCTGCCTGTTGAATACCCTTCGTCTTCGACAATCCGGTGTTCCCGAAGAGGCGATTGTCCGCCTGCGTATGGCCTGTCTACAAATATATCATTGCGGATACACTCCTCATGCGGCTGTAGAACGGATAGAAGCCAAATACGGAGAATCCGAGGAGTTGCATCTTCTGTTGAAATTTTTGTCCGACGTTCGAGTTGCCGAGCGGTAAATAACAAAAATCCCAATCACCGGGCGGTATCTGTAAGGAAACCGCCCGGTTAATACCCAATTATCATGAATACGTTTGTTAGAAACAGAATACTTCTGTCCGTCTATATACTGGTGACACTCGGATTGTGTTTCATGCGATCTGAATATATCCCGACAACATGCAGTCAGATCGGGACTGAAATTGCGGATGGAATCGGCATTCCCGGAGATAAGATCGTCCACAGCCTGCTGTTTTTCCTTTTCCACCGTTGACGATGCGTGCGATCGGATATGCAGGTCGGAAATATCCATATCGGCTTTGGGGAGGCATAATGCTTGCCGGAATATTGTTAGGCGGTGCAATAGAGTGGTTGCAGGGACTGTCCGGATATAGGAGTTGCGACATAGGTGATTTCTGGGCAGATTGCATCGGAATTCTGCTTGGCGGAGGACTCGTTCTACACCGGAAACGGATAAAATCAAAAATAGGTTTTGTTAAATAGAGCAAAGTATTTCAAAATAAATATACTATATTTGATTCTATGTAATAGAACATTGGCTATGAATCAGAATCCGTTAATTCCTAAATGTAACATTGCAAACAAGGTTAAAAACACCAAACTGCCACGAACAAAACCTTTATTGCCGTTATATGAAATTATTAGCAATGCAATTCATTCGATTCAGGAGGCTGTTGACGCACATATATTGGATGTTGCAAATGCCCGAATTGATATAAGAATTATCAGATACGGGGCCAATGATACTGTTTTGAGAAAATGAACGGTGCGTCAATCGACAAATATCGGATTGATTCATTTGAGGTAGAGGATAATGGTATAGGATTTACGAATGATAATTTGAGCTATTTTGCAGAAGCTGATACAGATCACAAGCGTAAGATCGGGGGAAAGGGTGTTGGTCGTTTCGTCTGCTTAAAAGCATTCAAAAAATCACTGTAAATAGCGTATACTATGAGGACGGTCGGAACCATTCTCGTTCTTTTTCCTTTGTCCCGACACCGACTGGATTCGAAAATTATAACGAACAGGATAATACTGATTCTCGCCGGAAAACCATCGTTTCCTTAAAGGAATTCAAACCAGAGTATCGGGATAATAAGAAATATACCCCGACCGATATTTATGAAATTGCAAGAGAAATAGTTACTCATTTTCAGTTGTATTTTCTAAATGAAGAGGCTCCTCATATAATCATCCACAATCAGAATCATATTGATGTAGATTTAAACTATTTATTCGCAAATGAATACATAAAAGGGATTCAAGAAGAATCATTTAGTATAGCGGATAATGAATTTCAGGTAATTCTTACAAAATCCTATAAAGCTCAAAGTCATAAACTCATTTTTTGTGCCCATAATCGAGCTGTAAAGATTGAAGGGTTATATAATAGAATTGTGGATTTGGGAAGATATTCAATAAAAGAACCGGAAAGTAAAGATGGATTCTACTATCAGGCATTTGTTACCGGATTGTTGCTTGATGAGCATGTCGATATAGAAAGGACGAGTTTTGATTTGGAAACAGATAATGATGGGGATGAAGACGATGATTCTAATGATGTGTCGTTAGCTAAAATTCGACGAGAGGCAATAATGGTCATCGAACGGATATTGGCGGAATATCTTGAACAAGTTCGTACTGAAAAAATTCAGAAATACATGCCTGTGATAGATGCAAGTATGCCTCAATATAAAAGTATCTTGCATTATAAGGAAGATAAAGTCAAGTTGTTATCTCCGAATTTGCCGCCTGAGAAATTGGATATCGAATTGTACAAAATCGAGGCTGATTGGAAGTTGGAAGTGAAGAAAAATGTATAACTCTATTGGATGAAAAGAAAGATATCACGACATTGGAAGAATATAAGGAACAATATACTCAGTTTTTAACGGAATTCAATGAAGTAGGCCAATCTGAATTGGCAAGATATGTTATTCATAGAAAAGCTGTTATTGCTCTATTAGACAAACTAATCGGAAAAACAAAAGAAGACCGGTTTACAAACGAAGATCTTATACATAGCATATTTTTTTCCTATTCGCAGCAGTTCGGATGAGATTCCCTTCAACAAGCAAAATCTGTGGTTATTGGATGAACGATTAACTTACCATTCTTTCTTGGCTTCTGATAAGACTTTTGAGTCTATTAAACAGGTTGATTCGCATAGTTCGGATAGGCCAGATTTACTCATTTTCAATGATGCAATAGCTTTTGCAGAGGAAGAAACTGGTCCGTTTAGTTCTTTTACTATCGTTGAGTTTAAAAAACCACAAAGAGATCATTATATCGATAATGATCCTAAACATAATCCTTTAGATCAAGTTGAAACCTATATTGATAATCTATTAGAAGGTAAAGTTACCAATAGAAAAGGGAGAATAATAAAAATCAATAATAATACTCCATTCTATGTGTATATAGTTTGTGATATTACAGATTCTTTTGAGCGAATATTAAAAAGCGCGAATTTAAGCCAACCCCTGATGGTCGTGGATATTTCAATTTTAAGCTTACTTATTATTCTGCTTATATAGAAGTTATTCCTTTTGAGAAGGTGGTTGACAATGCAAAAAAACGGAATCGAATATTATTTGAAAAATTGGGCATCAAATAAAACTATTGTATCTTTCATAAGCATAGAAAAATTGAGGATAAAGTGTGCTCTGCAAAGCAGGAGGGCTATCTTAATTAATATATTGATATATCGTGCGGGGCGAGATAGATAACGTTCTAAATTTCTTTTCCTGCCTTAACGAACAATCATAATGATTGCTACCCCAACTTGCCATTATACCTACAATTTTTCTAATTTGTCCATTCGGATTTTTTACCTATCTTGCAATAGGTTATTTGAAACAAGGAAATTCAGTGCAATCGACTGAAAATAAACCGTTGCCTTTTCGTTACCTATTATCCTATACAAAAATGTAACTACCCGATAAATCAAGTCGTTACATTTATTCAATCCCACACCTTTCGAGGTCAGAGTGTTTTTTGACGACAAGCCTTGCGAATATCCATGTACTCCACAACATTTCGACGAAAATCCCTTGGCGGCGTATGCAGCCAATCTGACTGACGATGCCATTTTTGGCGCAATCAAAATGGGGATCGTGCATACTCAGTAGCAAAATACGGCTATTCAAGCGATGGAGATTCTTTGATTGTAATGTCTCAAGCCGCCTATGTATGGAAAAACAAACAGTCGGTGATTCTAAACCCGTTTCAGTAACGCAACTCAGGCCTGACGAGTATAACAAAAACGATTTGCCATGTTCGCTTACCGAAATAACATACGAACAAAAGCTGTTTGTTCATAAGAGAATCGAGACTGGATTCCACTCCAAAGAATATTTGGAAGAGATATTTAATCAATGTATAAAAGAAACTTAATCATTTTAGAAATTGATAAGTACAAGAGTCTGAAGAACTCGTAACCCTTATAATTAATCGTAGTAAAGTACCTCAAATCTCCTTTAAAGAATAGTCATAACCCATATCCGTGAAACAGCACAAATTGCTATGCGTACCTGATAGACATAGTTTTTGCGGTTCAATATTGGTCATTGGGAAGTGAGAATAAGGGCAAGATTAGTTGTTCTTATTTATCAGATTCACTACCACCTTCGTCATCACATCCTTCTCCTCGGTGCGGCTCTCGGCGATCATCAGCGTCAGGGCGACCAATGTGTTGTTGTCCAAAAGGCGCGAGCCGTCGGAAAGGTAAAGAATGCGGTTGTTCTCCAGGAACCACAGGAACAGGAACGCTGCAATGCGCTTGTTGCCATCACTGAACGAGTGGTTTTCGACCGTCCGGCAGAGCAGATTGGCCGCCTTCTCCTCGACGCTCGGACAGAGGTTCCGCCACGCCCGCCGAAGTGTGGTAAATCGCACCCATCGTGCTTTTGAACGACTCGTCCTTCTCGTGGGCGAACAGTGCGCTGCCGCCAAACTTGTCGCGCAACACCTGCAACGCCTCCATCGCATTCTCATAGGTCGCGCGGAACGGCTCCTCGGCAGTAGTGGCCGATACCTCCAATTGCTGATAATCGTAGCGGTCGAGCGTATCGAGGCCGTAGGTGTAATCCGTAATCACGCGCAGCAGCCCGACCGCCTCGGATTTCGTAACATCCTTTGCAGCCAAAACATTGGAGAGCAGGCGGACGGTCTTTTCAGCTCCTCCAACTGTTCGGCTTTGGCCTGGCTGTTAACCGCATAGCCTTTTATTAGGTACTCTTTCAAAACCTTGTTCGCCCAAATACGGAACTGCGTGGCGTTTTTGGAATTGACGCGATAGCCCACCGACAGAATCATATCAAGGTTATAAAATGGAATCATACGTCGCACTTGCCGTCGCCCCTCATGCTGAACATGTGCAATTTTTGCACATGTTACGTCCCGTTCCAATTCAGACGACTTATAAATGTTGTTGACATGTCTGACAATAACCGTTCTGTCAACTCCGAACAATTGCGCAATCTGCGCCTGCGTCAGCCACACGCTGTCGTTCTCCATGCGGACGTCCAGACGGGTCTCGCCGTCGGCTGTCTGATAAATGATAATCTCGCCCCTGTCCATGAAAGCAAAGATACGAATAAACCCGAAAAGTCGATAACCTTTCGCTCTCAACCGATTCGCCCGTCCTTTTCAAATAAAAACATCAGCGGCCGTGATATCCCTTATCCGGCTCTCCGGAGTACCACCATCCCTTACCCCGATCCGTATAAACGATTTTTTCTTGCCCCGTGACAGCATCTTTTTCCACACTGTATTCGTATCGAATATCATGTTCGAAAAGCGTCAGTCGATCGAACGACTCCGGTATCTCCGATAAAATCAGGTTATCGGTACAGATCAATTCGGTCAGATACGGGCAAGCTGAAATATCGATATTTTCCAGCAAGTTGCCCGAACAATCCAATTGTCCGAGCATTTCACAACCGAAAAGGGTTATCGAGCGCAATGCGTTTCGCGCACACCCCGCGATGCGCAACGATTTACAGCCCGTCAAGTCGAGGCGTTGCAGATTGTTGTAAGAGCATTCGAGTTGCGAAAGCCGATCGGTTCCGGACAGATCCAATTCGGTCAGCCGATTTCCATAACAATATAACTCACTGAGTAGCGGCGCAAAATCAGACAGGTCCAAAGTTTCGAGCCGATTGTCGTAACAATAGAGCCGGCCGAGTTTTTCGCAGCCGGAGAGATCGAGCCGGGTCAGTTCATTCGCCCCGCAGTTCACAAGCGTCAGCGAGGAGCATTTTGACAAATCCAGTACGGACAGTCGGTTGCCATAACAGAAAAGCATCCGAAGGCCTTCCCGTCCTGCCATGTCCAACTTTTCCAACCGGTTTTCGGCGCAGTTCAAGTCCGTCAAGGCCATACATGACGAAATGTCCAATGTTCCTAACCCGTTATAAGGAACATTCAGTTCCGTCAGGTAAGGACAGGACGACAGACCGAGTTCCGTAAGACCATTGTAACCGCAGAGCAGCCGCCGGAGAGAATAACAGCCGGAAACGTCCAGACCGGAAATTCCGCAGTTCGTACAGTCCAGTTCCTCCAACAGCGGACAACCGGAAACATCAATCTCCGTCAGCGAATTTTTCGCGCAACGAAGCGACACCAAAGCCGTACACCCCGACAAGTCGATTTTTCCGTGCAGGTTGTTTTCGCCGAGAATCAGCGAGAGTTTCCCGTCTTCGTATTTGACAGAAGATCCCCATTCGGACAAAGGTTTGTCCGTGCACCAGTTTTCCTGGAAGCGCCAATTGTCACCGCCGGTATCCTGATAAAGCTTTTCGAGGAAACGGCGCACCTCTTCTTCACCGCACGGCTCCATATCCGAAGCTTGCTGCGCAAAAAGACAATCTCTGCTCCGCCCGCCCCGAGCGGATGATTATTTCAGCGCTTCGTTTTTCCGTGGTGATATTCGGCAATACGGTTACCTTTACCGTTTCATTACCGTTGTCTCCCTCCGCCGGTTCGATCCGGTACCATTCCGCATGGACCGGATCGGCCGGCACAGCACTCCATGCTTTTGTCGCGGAGAATCGCAGCTTCCACAAGCCGCCCATTGCCGGAAATTCCTTAACGGACGGCGTACCGGGCGCAAAGGTTATGGCATCCGGCTCCGATGGCGACGGGGCATGTTCTCCTTCCGGACTGCATGCCGTCACCATGAAGACGAAAAGGAGGAGTATCGGGCACTTATTCATGGCAATTCAATGCTATTCGACCGCTATTCCTGCTCCTGTTGCGGAACGTAATGCTCCGCAACGAAAGCAAACAGCGCCGCAACCCCGCCTCCTTTGCCGAGCCAACGTCGCTGACGAATTTGCTCCAACATGGCAGGCTCATCCTCAAAATAGCGTTCTACCAGCGCAATCATTTTCTTGTTCGAATTCTGAAAGAAAAGATACTGGCCTAAAAATACGGGACTCTTTTCGTCCGATTTCCAAAAATAGGCACTCGGTTCGGTTACATTCAATTTGGGGTTTACAATCCCGACCAGCCCTTTATTAGACATTTTGTAAGTCTGATAACGGGTAAAGAAGGCGACATGCCTGCCCGAAGATTCCGGTACCAGCCATCGGGCTGCCGGGATCTTCTTTTTCCCTTTTTCCTTGATGAACGGGACGCAATAAAGTTCGTTTTGGCTTCGGGATTCTTTCCGGCCAAAGTTCAAGATAAGCGATTTCCGCGGCCGCCAACGTCCTGGCTTGATTCTTCCCGTCGGAAAGCACCCGGACAGACACTTCGGCATCGATCCATCCGGGAATCGTAATGCTGGTACATTCCAGCGTACGGCCGTCCAGAAAATGAACGGTTCCGGGACATTTCTTATCTGCGGCATTCGCGGAAACGGCTGCCAGTAAAAGCGCCCAAACCGCCAGTAGTTTTTTCATGTTTTCAGCATATTTGAATATCGATCATCATTCATTGGGCCGGCTTGCCAGATACGCATCGTACATATCGAGTATCCATGCGTCGTTCTCTTCGGCCTCTTTTTACGTATTTTGCCTTCGGCTCCTTTAAACCATTTCTTATAAAATGCCTTCAGCCCGGGATGCAGTTTGTCCATCAACATCGTACCGACATACATATACGGATAGACGATTCGGCCGGGATCATTGTGGAAACGTATGCCGTATATGGTTGTCAGCACCCTGCGGTCTCTGTTACCTACTCGTTCCGTCGTCCACGTCTTCCACCAATAGGTCGTTGCATTCGCTCCGGCCTTGTTCACACAAACCAGTCTGTGATAAGTACGGTAACGATTCGTAAGTCCGGGAGACGCGATGTCGAGGGCCTCCCAGCGAATGCCGTCCGGATTTTCCTCCGTCGTCTCTGTATATTCGACACTCTACGTCATCGGCCGTATATTTGACGGGGTCTTTATCATCGGGCGTCTTGGTGATTTTGAACGAATAGTTCTCCTGTTTCAGCAGGGCACCCTCCGCATGCCATCCCCGATGGAGATAGCCTTCTACTTTTTCCCCGGACTTGAGGGTTACGACTACGTGCCGGAATTCCTGATCTTCCGGATCTTTGGCATCCGCATGGGAAATGCTGCCGAACACAGCCAACACAATTGCTGCATAAAGTAAAAACCGCTTCATAATGTTGAAATTTATAGGTTGGATCAATATTTCGTCGGATCGTAATCGCGCAGCAACTGTATGGTTTTGCTGCGAATGGCGCTCGACAATCGGATACGTTCGGCAAGTTCGGGATCATCGCCGACATAACGGGCGATGCGTTCCCGGAAGACGTCTTTTGCATTCCGATTCGCGGCACCAACGGTCAGGAACTCCTTTTCGCCTGTTTTTTTCAGGTAGTAGGCCGTGCGCGACTGGCTGAAAGTTTCCTGCCTCTGCCAGACCTGAATACCTCCGTTCGAATCGATGCCATACCCTTTTTCCGAATAGATGCATACGCAAATGTGCGGTGTTTCGAGATAGACCCACATCCACCCCGGATTCTCCGCCGGAATGAACTTGCGGATATGTTCCGGAGACTGTGCATGCCAGCAGACTACGGAGTCGATTTCTCCGGACTGGAAAACTTCTTTGGCTTTCGTCTTCCGGAAAGCATCGCGGAGGACGGTCAATTTCCCGAATCTTTTCGGTAATTGCAGCCGGTCGTCCCCGACACATTCGATGACGGAGCCGTTTTTTCAGATAAATGCGGCCCTCGACAAGCGATGCTCCCCGTACGGATGCTACTGCAGCGAGCAGGATCGGCAACAGCAGAAACTGTTTCATGACAATCGAATTACCGTTTTTCTTCCTCTTGCTCTTCTTCGACAATAATGTCCAGCGTACGCCGCACTATGGCCGCAGCCATCGGTTCCAAATCTCTGTCGATGTAAATCGTGCGCTCAAAAAAAAGATGCAGGGGCCAACCTGTATCCAAATGGATCTCTTCTGAAGAAAACTGCTCCATCCGTGAACGGATGCCGCTCATTCCCGAGGCGATGGAATCTCTCATAGCCTGCGTCATCGCCTTTTCTCCGCCTAACGCCGTCACGAACTGTCCGAGTGTCGCGGACAACATTTTGCTGCCGTCCGCTTCCGTATAAGTATTGCATACGGCACTGTATGAATCTGTCAGTCTACCGTCGATCCAGAACGAAGTCTTTCCCCGCACAGAATCCCGGCCCCCAACAGCGGAGCGAACGTCTCGTCGAATTCGTATACCTGCGTCGAATCGAGCCGTGCCCCATGGAAAAAGAACATGCGCCCCAAATCGTCGTTCACGGCATTGATCACGACCGATGGATCGGAAAGGGTACGAGCCAGATATTTGCGGAAATTCTTTTTTCGGAAAATTCTTCCGTTCCGCCGAAGGTATCGTCTCCCACATAACCCTCACGGCGGGTTCGACAGACGCCTCGGCCTGTGCGACCAGCGTTTCGAGGTTCGCGATACCAAGCAACGAACCGGTTTCATCCGTCTCGAACTCAACGACACAAGGCCCCGTGGCCGACGCAATCGCATCGTGCACCAGCTGGTCCTCCTTATCGGTAGTCATGTAATCGCCGTATGTCAGACGGATCTTGTAACGGTTCTTGGTCTGAGAAAGGATTTCGAATACACGCCGTTCGCTTTGTCGGCATACGAGCGTCGTATCGCCTCGATCATCTATCTTGAACTTCTCCTCCCGAGCCTCATAGGCATACTTGTCTCCCGGAGTCCAATAGGCGCAGATCTGCACCGAGGAATCCGGCATGATCTGGGCTCGCAAAACCGGCAACCCTCTGTCAAACAGCAGAGTGCACATAAAAACCATTTCATCGTACAGAATAGTTAAAGATCTTTCAGACATTCACGAATCACCTGCTCGTCCACGCCCCGCTCCTTGAGTCTGCGAATCGCCTCGCTTACCCTTTGCGGCCGTTCCAACCGTTCGTAAAGCATATCCAGAATTTCATGCAATACTTTTTCAGTCGGACCGGACCGTCCGGCGTATCGTAATCCATATCTCCGAATGTCGAAGTATGCCGATGGAGAACGAGGTAATAAGTACCGGCGATCAGCAACGATGCGATTTGCCGGAACGGCGTTTTCTCCCCCCCCCTCGCGAATTGCCGCTCATAGGCTTCGTAAGCTTCCCGATAGTACGTTTCCCGATTTGCGGCGGCACGGCGTGTCGTATCGTTCACGTCGGTAATCTCCCAGACCAGCAATCTCTGCATCTCCGGACTGTTGTAAAGAAAATCGGTCATTCGTGCGAACATCCGTTCCAAAGCGGAACGCTCTCCGCGTTTCAAGGCTTCGTTGCCGAACAAATCGTGCATCCAATAATCAATCGTGCGGATGTAACAGTCGAAAACCTGTTCCAAAGATCCGAACTGCCGCAGCACGACATTGGGATCCGTTTTGGCTTCGCGGGCTATATCCATCAATGTGATATGGGTAAAATCCTTTTCTTGGAGAATCCGGCCGACAGCCGACAGAATATCGGCCTGCACCTGTTTATTGGTTCGACGGCGGCGGAGCGTCCCCTTCGTTGACTGGTTTTCCTTCATTCCGGTCATATTTCTCTGTTCCGACTTTACAAAAATAAACTTTTGCCTTTATTTTAACAAATTTAATTTGATAAAACCAAGAGAGCGTCTTTTTTATTTCAGAAATTCTTTCTTACCGTCGATTGCAAAACGAACAGCTCGAATAAATCGACCTCAACAGGACAAATTATTTTCCAATGGAAATTTGTTTTATCGGAAAATAAATATACCTTTGTCGCGGTCGGAATCATACAGATCCGATTTTTAACGGAATTCGATGAATTAAAAAATAAGACCACATGAAACACATCATTATCGGAGGAGTCGCCGGAGGCGCGACAGCGGCGGCAAGAATTCGCCGGACAGACGAGAAAGCCGAAATCGTCCTACTCGAAAAGGGTAAATACATTTCGTACGCCAATTGCGGGCTGCCATATTACATCGGCGGAACAATCGCCGAACGGGAGAAACTTGTTCATGTAGACACCGGCTTCGTTTGCCAAACGTTTTCAATATCGACGTGCGGGTCGAGAACGAAGTAATCGGGATCGACACGACGAAAAGCGAGTCGAGGTACGCCGTGCAGACGGATCACCTATACGGAAAACTACGACAAAATGCTGCTTTCGCCCGGAGGCATAGAAATCGAAGGCATATTCACGCTCCGCAACATCGAAGATACCGATCGGATCAAAGGCATCTATCTTCGCACCGAATCAGGGGATACAGTCATCGTCGTGGAGCCAGATTCATCGGTTGGAGATGGCCAAAAGAACCTGCACCGCACGGGAGCAGAAGTATCATGGAAATGGGTAATCAGGTGATGGCTCCAGTCGATTTTCAATCGCGGCCCGCGGCAGGTATCAAACTCTATCTCGAACGCGGCGTCGAACGATTCGCCAAGGCGACAGGATCGGTTTTCTTCTCTACCGGAGAAAGCATTGCCACCGACATGGTTCTTCTGTCTATCAGGGGTTCGTCCGGAAACGACGTGGCAAGGCCGCCGGACGAAGAGATCGGCGAAACGGACTGAAATTGATGCAAACTTCGGCAGCGGATGTTTTACGCGGCGGGCGTTACCATCAATTTCCGCATCCGCTGACAGGCAAACCGTGGCTGAACTATTTGGCCAACCCTGCGCCAGCCGCCAGGGGACATCGCCGCCGACAATATGGTCTTCAGCAATACGACACCGCAAAGGAGCCAGAAGAGCTGTTGCCAAGGTATTCGACATGACAGTAGCTTCGACCGGACTCGCTGGCGAAACGGCTCAAACAGTCGGTATTCCGTATGCCAGTTCGACACATTCGACGCATGCCGGATATCGATGCACTTTCCGCTGTACCATCAGCTCGTTCTACGGAGGTCAATGCGTTTGGCTACGAAGAGGTGGACAAGCGCATCACGACCAGATTGCACTAATCATCAAAAACGGCGGCACGGTATATGACCTGATGATGAACACACTTTCTCCTTTCTCCCGGCCCAAGGACCCGGTCGCCATCTCGGGCTATACGATCGGAACAATGCCCATAGTGACATGGCGACGATTGCAGGAACGATCTCGAAGCATCTGCTGCTCGACGCGCATCCGCGTCGCGGGCATGCCTTCAGAAGATTCCGGGTCGGTCAACATTCCGAACTCAGCCAGCTCGGCGAACCACCACAATAAAGCCATCTGTGCCGTCGACCTGCGATACCTGGCGTAAAATTCTGTCAGGATTCCTGGCAGCGAAGAACCTGTCGGGTGGTTACAAAACCATTCGACGGCGTCAGCCGATCGTAACCCGGACTGCCGCAACCATGGACAGACGATGGATGGATACCGGATCGGCAGCAAACGCGAAGACCCTTAGACGCGAATACGGTCCGGTTATGAAAATCAAGCAAACGATCGACTCAATCACCGAAGGCGAAAGGATCGAAATGGTCGCTACCGATGCCGGATTCTCGCGAGATGCGCAAGCATGCGACACCACGCCAATCGGCTCATCGCTTGTCGGAAGAAGGGAAATACGGTCATCATCGAAAAGGTTCATCCGGAACATCCACGATGCCACTCGAGCACGACGCTAAGGGCAAGACGCTGATTATGTTCAGCGATGATTTGACAAAGCGCTGGTGACCTCGTACTGGCCAACCAGTGATTGATAATTAAAGATAAACATTTTGGTTCAAAAATGGCAATGCCTGATATAAGTTTGCATATGCCTTCCGAACCGTCTTTCCATTTAATGATGTTTGAATTTTCCAGTTCTAAGTTCCGGCTTTAGTAAATAATTACCCAGCTAATGGTCTTGAGTGAATTGCCAAAGGATAACGATCTAATTACGTGCGTTCTTTGCTGCCTGAAAACTTTTCAAAACACTTCCTCTAAATGCGATCAATTCGCTCTTTGGAATACCGTTCACCCGTTTCAGCGATATCGCGCAGATCGCTTCGCACTTTTCAGTTATCTTGATGCGAAGATCCGACTATCAATTAATAATTTTATGAACAATATTGGCCAGTGATTGATAATTAAAGATAAACATTTTTGGTTCAAAAAAATATTGTCCTGATATAAGTTTACATATGCCTTCCGAACAACCGTCTTTTCGTCCAATGATGTTTTGAGTTTCCGGTTCTAAGTTCCGCTTCCAAAGGGCGTAAAGCCAATCGCAACTGGCATGAGGTCTGAGTGAATTTATCAAGGATAACGATCTGGTCGTGCGTTCTTTTTTTTGCTGCCTGAAAACTTTCAAAACATTTCTATCGTCGATCCATTCGCTCTTCAGAATACCGTTCACCTGTTCGGCAACGGCATTCTCATACGGATCGCCCTTTTTCAGTCATGCTGATGCGAATCCCATTATCGGTCAGCAATTTCACATATTCTTTCGAACAATATTGGCATCCTCTGTCC